>FYBJ01000228.1_pt1 | contig 23219 bp, 17 predicted proteins | sample 1134611 | NCBI WGS metagenome assembly FYBJ01 (sample SAMEA104116008, study PRJEB20421) | marine metagenome | isolation source: marine | reverse complement strand
TCTTAACTTAATAGCAGTGTGGCTCGACCCGGCTTATCAACCCAGCCATCAGGCGAAATAGTCAATCAAACCCTTTGATCGATATACTATTGTATTTGCCTCAGCAGCATCTGTTTGAGAGCCAGAGTGAAGCATGTTTGCCTGTTGGGAAGACATTTGCTCCTGAGCATACCGCCCCTGATCCTGCGCCTGTTCCTGTCTTGCGCCAATATTAACATCAGTGAGGTTCAAGCCCTGCTCTGCCATCATTTCCCTCAAACGGGGAACAGACTGCTCAATCATATCCCTGACGTGAAGACTATGGCTTTGGATAGTGAGATGTGCATTCTGTTTATCCATTTTCACCATGACATCCAAAGGCCCCATTTCAGGAGGATTTAATTTAATTTGCGCACTGTCAATTTTCTTCGTTCCCATTAAAACAATCTGTTGATTGAACTGCTCTGACCATTCTGGTTTTGTGGTCTCAACAGGAATATCCAGCATCTGCTGGGCATGTTCCGTTCTTGTTGCAGATTGCTGAATATTCAGATTTTGGTTAGGTAAAGTTGGACCAGTACGTTGCCCCATGTCATTCATCGATGCATTACCTGCTTTATTCGAATCAGTTTCAGAGGGTTTGAGATTGAATTTGCTAATCATTTCCACATCAGCTTTCAAATCTTTCTTATCAACAGCAGATAGTTGCGTTTCATCAGAAATATCCGCTATCGGATCGATGGATGTTTCGCCTTTCGCATCTTTCACCGATGAGGAGCCGGCAAATTTTGTAACAGACATTTCAGGATTTTCCGTCTGTTGAGGATCCTCTTCCGCGGTATTTAAATCTCCTGCATCTGTAAGTATTACTGACGCCTGCTCTTCAGTGCTTAAAATATCCAACGCTGCCGCATCATTTGAATCCCGACCCACCATTTCCTCAGGATTAGCGCTAACGATAGGTTGAAATCCTGTCATTATTTCTCTGGCAGAGTTCAAGGTTGATAAATCAAGCGAAGATTCATCAAGTTCCGGGTCTTCGCTAACATTGACGGATTCCTCACTGGCTTTTAACGGGATCATCTCATCAGGCTCGTCATTGTCAGACTGCAAAAGCATCTGGGCAACCAGCATCATAAAAGGCGTCCCTTGTTCTTCATCCCCCTGCCCCTTTGCAGATGAGGACTCCTTTCCCGTTGAAACCAGTTGACTGCCGAAAAGCTGTGTCATATCAATCATCATGCCATCCTTTGCAATAATGTCATTTGGATAATTTACATGATGCAAATTTTATACCAACTTAATGTTTTTCTATATTTATTAAAAAAGTGTAAAAATCTCTTTAATAATTGTAAAAATTCCGTAGAACTTGTGTAAATAAGGCTAAGATAAATTTAATTGAACTTTTATGGCATGCTATCATGACTTTTTTCCAATCATCTGCAGAACAATCAGTCGTAGAAAACAACTTTTATAATAGATTGTTAGAATTGCTGCAGAAAAAATATGTAATCAAACCTGATTATATCGAAAGTCATAATAAAGAATTAAATAAAAAAATTTTATCATTCACAACAGAAATAGACTCGCGCCAGAAAAATAATAAGCAATTTTTAACGCTGCTGGCCTCACGGATTGATACTTACCAACAAAATCTGCACAATGAACCCGATGCTCAAAAACAGTATGAGCTTTTCCTGAATACGTTGATAACTATATTCAAAAATAAGGGATTCCAACCACACCAAGATATAAAGAATCATTATCATGCGCAATATTTAACACCTGTTGGAATAAGCAGCAATATCAGCTACGGAACATCAAACAGCAAGGCAAAGATAGCTTTGGGTCTTGCAGGAATTATAGGCATTGCAGGTATCAGTGCATTTTTCTACATAAGTCTAATAGGAACTATCCTGACACCATTAGCCGCAGCTATAGCAATCGTTGGTTTGGCTTTTCTTTGTATTCAGAACTCAAACGACAATGCTGATGAAATCCGCGATTTTGAAAATGAACTCTTTGACAGAGCCAAAGAACTCTGTCTTCGAGGCGAGGCAATATTTGTTAAGAAAGAGGAAGAATCAGAGCTGGAAAATCTGATTTACGGGCGATAAAAAATAACTACACCCCCAACCTTTCAAAATGTGATTTGTTTAAAAGAGCAGGGAGATATCACTTCATCTGCCCAATTCCTGACAAAAACATGAAATAATAAAAATTTTCAGATATCATAGCTTTTTTGAAACCAGGAGCCGTTTTATGAAAGTAGGTCAGGACAGTCTGGCATGTTTAAGCCAGCTCGATGTAAAGAATAAAAAATATAACTATTACAGCCTGAAAAAAGCAGAAGAGCAGCATTTTCCGGGAATCTCCCGCCTGCCCTATTCCCTCAAGGTACTGATGGAAAATCTGCTTCGTTATGAAGATGGAAGCAGCGTCACAACCGACGATATTAAAGCCATTGCAAAATGGCTGGCTACCCGTAAATCCAAACATGAAATCGCCTATCGCCCAGCCCGGGTATTAATGCAGGATTTCACTGGCGTACCTGCTGTTGTCGATTTGGCAGCCATGCGAAGCGCTATGGAAGTCATGGGCGGCGACCCCAACAAAATTTCTCCGCTGTCTCCGGTCGACCTGGTCATTGACCACTCCGTCATGGTCGATAAATTCGGTGCGGCTGATGCCCTTGAAGTGAATACCAAAATTGAAATTGAACGAAACCTTGAACGTTATGAGTTTTTACGCTGGGGGCAAAAAGCCTTTGATAATTTCCAGGTCGTTCCACCGGGAACAGGCATCTGCCATCAGGTCAACCTGGAATATCTGGGCAAAACCGTCTGGAACAGCGAATGCGACGGCGAGCTTTACGCCTACCCCGATACGCTGGTAGGAACCGATTCCCATACCACCATGATCAATGGTCTTGGCGTATTAGGCTGGGGGGTTGGCGGAATTGAAGCTGAAGCCGCCATGCTGGGTCAGCCGGTTTCCATGCTGATTCCTGAGGTCATAGGTTTTGAACTGACCGGAAAATTAAAAGAAGGCATTACTGCAACCGATCTGGTTCTGACTGTAACCCAGATGCTTCGTCAAAAAGGCGTTGTCGGTAAGTTTGTCGAATTTTATGGTGAAGGTCTTGCCGATTTACCTCTGGCTGATCGCGCTACCATTTCAAACATGGCTCCAGAATACGGCGCCACCTGCGGCTTCTTCCCCGTTGACAAAGAAACTCTGCGTTATATGGAACTGACCGGCCGTGACGAGCAAACCATCGCGCTGGTTGAAGCCTATTGCAAAGCTCAAGGCATGTGGTATACGCCTGACTCCGAAGATCCAGTATTCACCGACACATTACAGCTTGATTTATCAACAGTCGAACCCTCTCTTGCCGGCCCTAAACGTCCTCAGGATAAAGTCAATTTAAGAAGCCTGCCTGAAGCCTTCCTGAACTTCCTTGCCGACAGCGGTAAGGCTGGTGAGCAAGACAGTCGGTTCGAAGTCAAAGGCAAAACCTTTGACATGAGTCATGGCGATGTGGTTATTGCGGCCATTACCAGCTGTACCAACACCTCAAACCCTTCAGTATTGATGGCGGCAGGTCTGGTAGCGAAAAAAGCTGTTGAAAAAGGTCTTCAACGCAAGCCCTGGGTCAAGTCATCGCTGGCTCCCGGTTCAAAGGTTGTAACCGACTATTTGAAAAAAGCCGGTCTGCAGGAATATTTGGATCAGTTGGGCTTTAATCTGGTTGGTTATGGCTGCACGACCTGTATTGGAAATTCCGGCCCTTTGCCTGACGCTATTTCAAAAACCATCAGCGACAATGATCTGGTTGTCTCTTCTGTTTTATCTGGAAACAGAAACTTTGAAGGCCGGGTGCATCCTCAGGTCAGAACCAACTGGCTGGCTTCTCCTCCATTGGTTGTTGCCTACGCTCTGGCAGGCTCAACCTGTCTTGATCTGAGCGCTGATGCCATTGGCACCGACACTGAAGGCAATCCCGTTTATCTAAAAGATATCTGGCCAAGCAATGCCGAAGTGGCTGCAGAAGTCAGCAAGGTATCCGGTCAGATGTTCAGAAAAGAATACGCCGAAGTCTTCCAGGGAGATGAACACTGGCAGGCGATTGAGACGGGTTCCGGCAAAACCTATCAGTGGACGGCTGATTCAACCTATATCCAGCATCCGCCTTATTTTGAAAACCTGAGTCCTGAGCCTAAAGCCATTCAGCCCGTTGATGATGCCTATATTCTTGCCCTGCTGGGTGATTCCATCACCACAGACCACATTTCACCGGCCGGCGCCATTAAGGCAGACTCACCTGCAGGTGAATATCTGAAATCGAAAGGCGTTGAAGTAAAAGATTTTAACTCCTACGGTTCACGCCGCGGCAATCATGAAGTCATGATGAGGGGAACTTTCGCCAATATCCGTATTCGCAATGAAATGACACCGGACATCGAAGGAGGCTACACCCTTTATGTTCCAAGCGGCAAGGCCATGCCTATTTATGACGCGGCCATGCTTTATCAGAAAGACCAGGAGCCTCTGGTGGTGATTGCCGGTAAAGAATACGGTACAGGCTCTTCAAGGGACTGGGCTGCGAAAGGAACCAATCTGCTGGGTGTGAAAGCCGTTATTGCTGAAAGTTTTGAACGAATCCATCGTTCAAACCTCATCGGCATGGGCGTTCTTCCTCTGCAGTTTAAAGACGGACAAAGCCGTAAAACGCTTGCTCTTACAGGAAAGGAGCGTATCAGCATTAACGTTGATGACAGCCTTAGTCCTGCGGATAACCTGACGGTTACCATTACAAGAGAAGATGGCAGCAAAGAGCAGTGCGAAGCACTCTGCCGAATCGATACAGCCAATGAACTGGCTTATTATCGACACGGCGGTATTTTGCAGTACGTTCTGCGTCAGCTTCTGGCTTGAGTAGCAGCAGCCCATAAACAGGTTGGGTATTGACCCATGTATAGCCGTCAAGCTAAGCATTTTTTGCCTACGTTCCGTGCATAAATCACGGAACGTAGAAAATAAGGGATTTTCTCTTAACTTGACGACTACGGATCTTGACCCGGCCTGCACTATGCATAATAGCTCGGTATGTGCATCAAACTCAGGCCGGAGCATATCTAAATCGAGATTCGCTGAGCTAATTCATCGGATTAACATTGCATTTCTGCTCAGAAACTGATAAATTTTTCCGGTTTAATTAAACTTGTTTCATTTAACTACCAAGAGTAACAGATGCAGCCATCCCGTCGTGTTTTATCAGTCTTTTCACTGGTTATGATTAATGTCATCGCTGTCGATAGTCTGCGCTCGTTACCTATTGGTGCAAAACTGGGCCTGCCCATCGTGACTTATTACATGCTGGCAGCCCTGATATTTTTTATTCCCGTGGCCCTTGTCGCGGCAGAACTTGCAACGGCCTATCCGCAAACCGGCGGGCTGTATATCTGGGTTCGTGAAGCCTTTGGGCGTAAAGCCGGCTTCATCACCATCTGGCTGCAATGGATCTACAATGTGGTCTGGTACCCCACGATCATGGCCTTCATATCTGTCACTCTGGCACATCTCATTGCACCGCAGCTGGCCGAAAACAAAGTGTTTTTATTAAGCTCTATTCTTAGCCTGTTCTGGCTGTTCACCCTTTTAAACTGCTTTGATATGAAAATATCGAGCTTTGTCAGCATGATTGGAGCAACGATAGGTACGATATTACCGATGCTGTTTATCATCACGCTGGGCGCAATGTGGGTAATCCAGGGCAACCCGATTGCCGTTCCCATGCCGCATCGCTGGCTGCCTGATTTGAGCTCCCTGACCAATGTTTCCTTATTCAGCATCGTGCTGTTTGGGTTAATTGGTATGGAAATGTCGGCCGTTCATGCCGAAGAAGTAAAAAACCCTCAACGCGACTATCCGCGCGCACTGTTTTTCTCAACCATCATTATCATCTCAACCCTGACCCTTGGCTCGCTGGCTATCGTGATGGTGGTGCCGAATGAAAAATTAAGTCTGGTATCAGGCCTGATGGATGCTTTTTCCATCTTCTTTCAATCGCATGAAATTCCCTGGATGACCTCCGTTTTAGCCGCGTTGATCATTCTTGGCAGCCTTTCGGCCGTCTCTGCCTGGATTATCGGCCCTACCAAAGGATTATTGGTTGCGGCCAGAGATGGTGCAATCCCCCATCGCTTCACCCGTGTGAACCGTCACGGAGCACCGACGGCTATTCTGTTCACCCAGGCACTGATATTTTCCATTTTATCCTGCCTGTTCATCCTGCTGGACTCCATCAATGAAGCCTACTGGTTGCTGAGCGATTTAAGCGCACAACTGGCGCTGCTGGTCTATGTCTTTATGTTTGCAGCGGCGATCCGCTTACGTTACATTCAGCCTGACAGACCCCGTGAATTTAAAATTCCCGGCGGAAAAATAGGGATATGGATCATTGCAATGACAGGGCTTCTCTGCTGTCTGGCTGCAATGCTGATTGGCTTTGTTCCACCAAGCCAGATTCCGCTGACTTCTTTAATTTTCTTTGAGGGATTTCTTGTATTAGGATTATTTCTATTCGTTATTGTTCCCTGGTTTCTGGCAAAAGAGCGCTAATAGCTATTCAAGTCAACAGGATTAGTGGCTTTAATAAGCGCTGCGCTTATCAAGCGCCAGCCCGCAGAGTGCCGTTTCCAGTTAATTTTGACTTGTGGCAGAAAAACCAAACAATGGCCAACCAGAACATTACCGAAAACAATCCATAATAGAGCGATGCATGTGGAGGACTTGTCCAGCCAAATAAATGCGTTGTAAGAAACTCTCTTAAACTGATTAACTCTCCACTGGAATTTTTTACAAACAAATAAACCTGTGTTTTTAAAAAGAGAACATGCAGAATAAAAGCGAGCATGGCATTTCGGCCAAAAATTTCAAAAGCTTTTAGCCCATTTCGCCATTGCCTGACTTCAACAAGCCAATAAAAACAACCATAGACCAAAACGGCCAGGCCAGATGTCCACAGTACATAGGAGCTGGTCCATAAGCTTTTATTGATGGGAAACAGCAACGCCCAGAGCCATCCGGCAATAATAGCGATGATTCCCACCAGGCTCATCAGCCAAAGGCGTGTTGTATGAGACCGCTTTCTTTGTAACCATGCGCCGAACAGATTGCCGGATAATACCGTTGCAATCGCTGGTAGAGTGCTTAAAATACCTTCTGGATCGAATCCGCCCCGAAATAAGTGGTTGGCTGGAATCAGTAAACCATCAATATAGCCGGCTGCATTCCCCTGCAACTCCAGATGGCCGGCACCCACTCCCGGCACGGGAATTAATGTCATCATCAGCCAGTAAGCAGGCAGAAGAGCCGCGGCAATAATCGCCTGAGTTCGGATAGAGGTTGTTAAAAAAAGTAAAGCTGAAAACAAATAACAAACAGCAATACGCTGCAACACCCCCATGATGCGCAGGCTATGAAAATCAAAATGATTCGGATAAGCATTGAGCAAAAGGCCTATCAAAAACAGAAAAACTGCCCGGTTGAAAGTTTTTTTCATTAACTGCCCTGTATCTAAACCGCTGCAACGCAGTTTAGAAAAGGAAAGCGTTACCGAAACCCCCACAATAAAAATAAAAAAGGGAAAAACCAGATCGGCAACTGTGCAGCCGTTCCAGGCAGAATGTGAAAGCCAGCGAAGACCGTGATTGTCATCCAGGCTGTTCACAAGAATCATCAGGGCTACGGTAAACCCTCGGAAAATATCAATAGAAATCAATCGTTCGAATTTTTTTTGCATAACCATCTTTGATTAAAAATTTTCCAATATATTAACATAATGGCGATTATTTTACCAGCAAAGTCAGCGGAGTTAAGCTTAACTCTTGCTTTAGATTTGATAAAAGATGCTGTAAGCTAACTATCAGAAAACAATTTAGTTTTCCTTTTGTGCTGGACTTTTTTTGTAGTGAAAGCTCAAAGTTTTCATGGATTTGCCCTATAAATATTCACATGTAAATTTGCGCAGATCGTCGTAGGTTGGGTCGTTTTGACCCAACCGCTTCTGTGAATATCATGACAAAAAATTGTCCGGTACAAAATAAATTTCTGTAACATATTAAAGGGACTTATTATGAAAAAAATAGTTATACTGGCTTCTGCCTTTGCTCTTTCCTCACCATTGGTTAATGCGAATACTATTTCGCCATTAATGCATCAACCTATCACTTTTAATTCTTGCTACTATAAAGCAACCGGAGGAATGCTGGATGCGGCTTTGCTGACCCCGGGCTTTTTTGTAGTGAAGCGAGGAAATTCTGAAAAACCTTTTTTTACCCGCTATGGGAGCTTTTCTATAGATAACAACAAATATTTGATAGATAGCTACGGACAATTTTTACAGGGAATTGATATAGATGCTTCCATTCCTGTACTCTTAAGAATCAGAATTAATACTGACGCAATGGAACCCAAAGCAACGCATTGGGCAAGAATGACATCCAATTTTGATGCAAGGGATGAAATGCAGCATTTGAATTATTTAGCCATCAGAATTTATGACGCCCTCGGCAATCCTCATACCGTTAATTTTGATGTGGAAAAAATAAGCAATGAAGCTCGCGAGGTTAAAATAAGTATCGATGATCAATATATCCGGACAGGTAAAATTATTTTTAACGAAGAAGGAAAATTAAAAAATGAAGTCAACATGGAGAATATCAAATGGCAATCTCCGCAAGGCGAGCAGGAGTTAAGCTTCTTCTTCTGGGGTTCCACCCAATATCCATCCGATTTTAACAAAGCTCCTTCTGAGATAGAGGGTAACCCATCCGGAACCCTAATGAGTCTCACGATTGGGGACGATGGAAATATTTTCTATCATTATTCCAATGGCAAATCAATACGGGCCTGGTTAAGGATAGCCGTTGCCACATTTTCAAACCCTGAGGCGCTTGAGAATTTATTTGAAAAGACTTATGTGCCTACAAAAGCTTCCGGAATGCCTTCAATAAAAGCTGAAAATAGTTACGGGGCGTTTTTACCGGGTTATTTGCAGGATGATTTTTGCATTCCGCAAATTGGATGAAAGTATTTTCCAACCAATATCCCGGATTACAGTCTTAGCTGATCCGGGCAGGGCAAAGCTGAAAACCCACTGTCCAAAACTGGGCTATATCCTAAATCTCAAGCTGGATCGGAGCGATCTAACCTACAAATAACTCAATGCATCAAAATAGACATCGCTTTCCTGGCATCAGGCTGGCCGGCCAAGGCTGCTTTTTTTATCCAGCAATGGGCTTTTTTTCTGTCTTCTGTTACCCCTTGACCGTAATAATACATATAACCCACGGCATATTGTGCGTCTGGTTGTCCTTTTTGGGCTTCCGGCATCAGTCGGATAAAGGCCTGACGGTAATTTTGTTCTTTGAACGCACAAATACCTTCTTTTAAATTATAGGCGCCGGTCACACAGGCGGTCAGTGGCAACAACAGCAGTATAGTGAAAGTGATCTTTTTAATGTATGTTTTAATTAAGCGCATTAATTCTGTTCCTACAATAGCGGTTTAGCTGTTTTTTCAAATTTTAACTCTTTTTCGGGCAGACTTAAACGTTCCAGTTCACCCTCATGTTCAATAATAACCGCATCGGGCAAAATACGTTTAATTACAGCGCCGCCGGGCAATGAATCGTTGATGCGGTAAAAATGCTCTTCCCCTTGTGCAGACTGACACATAGCAAAAGATTTATCTGTATTTTTACTGTATGTAATCCCTGCAAGCTTTAAATTCAACATGCTTTGCCTGACCTGAGAAATATTCAGGTTATCTGGAACATAATCCCCGAAAAACACATCATGCTTAAGCACCTGCGGCTTGTTTTTAATTTTTGAAACCGTTGCCGCCGGTTGTTTGAGTGCAGCGTTGATGCCGGACTTAAAGGTCAGCAAACGGTACCATTCAAACATAATTAATAAAGCGAATAGCAGAGAAATCCCATAAAGCGCCCATTTTCCGTACTTCGTCTGGATGAGAGAATAAAAATCTATACTCATTTTAAACCTTGAAATAAATGCGATTGAAACACATGCCCCGGATCATAACGTTTTTTCAAATCCTGCCAATGACCCAATGCTGAACCATAATGCTGCTGCCAATACTGCAGGGATGGAGGTTCATCACCAAGATAGCCGGAAAGATAACGCTTTCCTCCGGATGATAACAGTAATTCATCCAGTTTGCAGTTCAATTCGCGAGCGTCGGCTCGCAGGGAATCAGGCAGTCCTGGATGAAGTACCATTAGTTCATAGACTTTTTCCGTTTCTGGGAACATGGTAAAGCCGGTTCGTCGATTAGCAATCGGAACAACGTGCACCCAGTTCACCAGATGAGCCGGCATATTTGCCAGAATCTGTTCCAGTTCATTTCTCAGCAGTTGCTCGGGAATAAAGCATTCATACCAAGGATGCAGCATACTCCACTGTCCTGTCCGGCGCATCATTTCAAAACGGCCGTCATGGCGAAAATAATAGGATTCAATGGGTTCCTGTTGTTGGTGCAGCATTTTCCAGGGATTGAGATCGACAGGCAGTTCATTATTCTCCGTAGAATTAAAACTGATATGCATTCCATACAGCCATTCGGAAAGCATTCGCCGCCCTTCCGGGAACAGACCTGCACCCTGAGTCGATGACGAGCAGAAAAGTTCCAGAAAATCAGCCTGTTCCCTCGCCTTTTCAATATCTTCAAGCCATTGGTGAACATCATTATAAACCAGATAATAGCTGTTAACCTGCGCTTTGACAGGCTTTAGCTTGAGTTTTGCCCTGGTGATCACCGCCACTCGCCCCTGTCCGCCGAGACAGGCATCAAATAAAGGGTCGCCATCACAGACGATTTTCTGCTCGCCGCTGCCGATAACCACTTCCAGCGCCTCAACCTGAGTAGTAATGGTTCCCTGATTAAAGGCTGAGGCGCCAAGTCCACCGGCGGAAAGCACGCCGGCAATGGATAAGTTGCAATTATAAGGCAGAGCGAAAGGCGCCAGCCCTTCTGGCAGGCTTTGTTTTAAAACATCGGCGAAACTGGCGTTAGCATCGGCCCAGATACATTGCTGTTGGGGCTTTTCTGTATGTTTGAACGCTTCCATGGAAAGATTGATGCCGCCATCAACTGACAAAGCCTGACCGCCCTGACTCAAGCCTTTAGTCCGAATCGTCAGCGGCAATTGATGCTGGTTGGCATAGTGGATGAATGAACTGAGTTCATCAATTTGCCGGGGAATAAAAACAGCAGCAGGACGGGCCGTTATCATTCGGCCAAAGTCCTGCTGATAGGTTTTCAGCGCCTGCTCATCGCTGAGCAGCGCACTGTTGCTGATATTATACTGCTTTTGATTCCTCGGTATATTCCAGGGTGTTTGCGGCATTCTTTTTATTCCTTTCTTCGGCCAGAGCACGTCGTTTTTCACAGGCGACAATCAGACCATCGAACATTTGACTGAAGGCATCATAACAACGGTCTATCATTTTGATAGCCTCTCGTCTGACGTTGATGGGTACCGCTCTGGCAAACAGTTTCGCTTCCATCTCTTCTTCAAAGATAGCATGCGCCATTTCAACTTCAAGGTGGGAACTGGCAAAATATTTCAGATTTTCATCCTCGCCTGCCTTTTTAACCTGATTGGCAACTTTCTCGAAAAATACATGGCCTGAAGATTCCAGCGTCAGTAACAATGCGATATTAATCATTTCATCTTCTGCCTTGTATATTTCGGAAACGATAGTATAAACAGCGTCCCTAACCAGTTGAGAATCTTTGCCATAAAGCCAGGCCACGCTGTCTTTACCGCAATGCCGACCTTCTTTTAATGAACTCATATATTTTTTATCGTGTAAAAACCATTTTTCATGACCGGCGTCTTCCAGTCTATGGTGTCGGGCGATTTTTTTCAAATAGGGATCAGCAACCCGCTCTTCATTAATTCTCAGGATATCCTGAAAAGTCATGGCCCAAAAGGTTAATTCAGGTACAAAATAGCTTATTTCTTCAAGGCTGTCGAGTTGCTCCAGCAGTTTAAAGAATGGATGGTTAACGAATTCACTTTGTTTAGAATCAATATAGGTTTGAATGGCTTTCATGATATTCTCCAAAAATAAATCACAATTTTCTTAGTGCAGACATCATGCCAATATTTTTTTCATTTTGAGATCATTAGAAGCAAAATAAGCCTTTATTTTTTTAATTTACGAGCCTCACCCTCGGAAAGTGACAATAAAATGCCTCCGACTTAGTAAGTCTGTCAAATATTTGACGCAATAAGCCATTTAAAAATAATAGGTTTAAAATTAACCAATTATTTCTGACATTATTTTGTCATATTTGACCATTTCCATTTCTATTTCCTGCCAATTTACAGTATCAAGACTGTTTATGTTGGCACTAATCTGGTGTAAAAATTCATATTGTACCTCCCCATAAGCCTTCGCTTTCGCATAGGGTGTGTTGGTGAACATCACTAAGATATGCTTTGATACATATCTTTTTGGAAATCTTCGCATCAATTCAAATTCCAGGTTTTTACGAAGATTAAACTTTTCATCAGCAATACCGGCCTCGATTTCTTCAAAATTATCCATCGACATTGCAGCAACCGCATCTGTATTCGGTTTTCTTTGTTCATAAAATAAGGGAATGACCTTTGCCCAATCATCATTATGTTCATCAAGCAGTTCATTTAAAACACGGCAATCCTCAAATGCTGAGTTCATTCCCTGCCCAAAGAAAGGCACAATACCATGAGCGGCATCGCCAATGAGCAAACATTCATCACGATAGTACCAAGGTGCGCAGTTTACCGTTCCCAGATTTCCCACGGGATGCGTTAGAAATTCTTCAATCAAATCGGGCATATTGGGATAAGCATCAGCAAAAGTATTTTTAAAAAAAGCATCGATTTTTGCTTCCGAATCCAGTGCAGCAAAACTGGAGTCTCCTTCGTTGGCTAAAAACAGGCTGCCGGTAATCGAGCCATCGACATTGGGGTTACCCAACAACAAATAAGATTGCCGCGGCCAGATATGAAGATGCTCTTTGGCCATATCTTTTCCACCCGAGGGACTGATGGACAGTTCTTTATAGCCATAGGACAGGAAGTTACGGGAGGCATCTACAACACCTTCCTGTTTCAGAACATCCCTCAACATCGATGCCGCCCCGTCGGCACCAATCAGGCGATGGTATTGATATTCTGAACCCAGGGCCGATGCCTCATTAAAGTAAATTTTTTTATGATGGATATCTATTTTTTCCGGTGATGTTTTAAAAAACAGGCGGATAGAATCATGTGACTCTGCCTCATCCAGCAGCAGCGCATTGAGTTCATTTCGCTGGATGGCATTTATATATTCATCTTCATGACGGCCAAAAGGCTGATAATCGACGTCACCATCAACTTGATGAATGGCTCTTGCGCGCATGGGTACAATAATGTTCTTAACCTTTTCAAAAAGCCCGGCCGCCTTTAACCCTGTTATCCCACGGCAAGACAGCGCCAGGTTGATTGAGCGCCCGTAATCAACGGCGTCTTTTCTAAGATCCGGCCTGGCTTCGATTAAATCGACCTGATAACCACGGCGTGCCAAAAATATAGCCATCATCGTTCCGGCAAGCCCTGCACCCAATATGCTGACCTGTTTCATCGCATCTCCTTTTAAACAGCGTTGCTGTCATCCTTTTTAGATTGAAAGGGTAACATATAACCAAATAACTTCAACATACCATGCAACCGGCCATTTGTTTGCAACAAACACACAACAAATCATCGACAACATCGTATGTTGCCGGTTTCACAGTATTCTGAAATGAAGCGACCCATATTCAATGCATAGAAAATCCTTATACCATACCCGTGATCGTCCAAAATGGGAGTGGCCATGACTCGCATTTTGAAAGATCACGGGTATATACCTGTTTGATAACAAGTCCTGCAAGAATTATACCGGAAATTAAAATGGGATAGGGAAGGTATATACCCGTGATCTNTCAAAATGCGAGTTTTAAGGGGAGTTATTTACTTTGTGACTGGAATCGAAGCATAAAATCGATCAGATTTTCAGCTTTTTGCGGAGCGATGAAATAATAACCTTGAGCATAGTCACAGCCATTGGCTCGAATAAAATTAAGCTGGAATTCATTTTCAATCCCTTCGGCAAGCACATCCAGCTTAAGGCTATGCCCAAGATTAATAATCGCCCTGGCAATAGCGGCTTCATTTTCATCGCTTATCATTTCGTTAATAAAAGAGCGATCAATTTTTAATTGATCGACTGGAAACTGTTTTAGATAGGCAAGACTTGAATAACCTGTGCCAAAATCATCAATGACCAAACGAAGTCCCTTGTCTTTCATCGCATTCATGGTTGTAATGACATCATTGATGCCTTCAATCAAAAGGGATTCGGTGAGTTCAAGTTCCAGATATTTGGCCGGTAATTTGTTTTTTTTCAAAATAGCCAGAATTTTTTTCAAAAGATCCTGATCCTTAAACTGGCGGCCGGAAATATTTACAGCCATTCTCAATTCGCCAAACCCCAGATCATGCCAGCGCTTCAGTTGCTGGCAGGCCTCATCAATGACCCATTCGCCAACCTCGATGATCTGGCCGTTTTCTTCAATGACGGGAATAAATTCCAATGGCATGACATGACCTAACACAGGACTGTTCCAACGAATTAATGCCTCCATTCCGACAATTTTATTCTTTTGTATATCGATTAATGGTTGATAAACCAAATAAAGTTCGTCATTTTTCAAAGCATCCCGTAAGGCATTTTCCATCTGCATGGAACTGATGGCTTTTCGATTCATCTCCTGCTCGAACACGCGATACGTATTCCGTCCGGAGTCCTTTGCATGATACATCGACAAATCCGCCGCTTTCATCAACGACTCATAATCCTTGCCATCTTGTGGATAATAACTGATACCGATACTGGCTGTGGCATTCAGCCGGTGTTGATCAATTTGAATGGGCTTTTGAACCAGTTCAAGAATTTCCCTGGCCCGGTTTTCTGCTGATTTTTTATCAGGAATATCGGGAAACAAAATAACAAACTCGTCGCCGCCAAGACGGGCGACTGTATCAAATTCTTCGGTGACAATGAGCAGGCGGTTGGCAACGACCTGTAATAATTTATCCCCTGTACCATGACCCAGCGTATCATTGGTCATTTTGAAGCGATCAAGGTCAATGAATAAAAAAGCCATGGTTGATTTTTTTCTTTTAGCCGCCAGAATTGCCTGTTCAACCCGGTCTAATAGTAAAACCCGATTGGGTAGTTCCGTCAGCGAATCGTAGGTGGCCTGACGCAACAATTGTTTTTCCATTTCACGACGCTCGGTGACATCATTCAGAATACAGATATAATGCTTGACGGTTCCCATCGAATCCTTCACCGGCGCCAAAGACAGTTCAGCCCAGAACAGCTCCCCATCGCGGCGCAGACTTTCCACCTCAACGGTTTCATCCCGAAGCTCTTTAATCGCAAGGCCTAAACGTTTAAAGTTGAGATCATCTGAATTTCTGCCCTGCAAACTTGCAAGACTTTTACCAACAGCCTGCTTAATGCTATATCCGGTGATTTTCTGAAAAGCGAGATTCACATAAATAATCGGTTGTTTTTCCTGAGTGACATCAATAATAGCCACACCGTGGGTTGAGGCTTCGATAGCCCTGTCCCTGATTCTAAGCTCTTCTTCTGCAATATGTTTTTGCGTTACATCACGAAAACTGAAAACCCTGCCGACAATTTCATTACCAATACGTTGCGGTTGAGTGTAACGCTCGAAAATCCGGCCATCTTTAAATTGTATTTCTGGAAGCTCGCCGCCCCAGTCCGGGTGTTGATATAGGTACTGTACATCGGAAATCAAAGAAGAAGGATCGGCAATCTGATCCAGAATATACTCAAAACTGATACTTTCCTTACCCACTTCCATCATATGTGATGGAATTCGCCACATATCAATAAACTTCTGGTTCCAGTCAACGACTTCACCCTGCCCGTTCACCATCATAATTCCGTCAGCAGTCGATTCCAGTGTTGCGCGAAGGATAGAAAGGGATTTTTCCATCTCAATGTTTTTTTCAACAATATTGCTGGCTTCGATTTTGATATTGTCAATCAGCGGCTGGTTGCTCTTGCGCTTGAAATCGGGTTGATTATGGTACCATTTTTCAAGAAATTCAGTCAGCTCAGGCGTTATCGTCATCACTCCTAATTCCTTACAGATATCAGTCAGTGACGGTTCAATCCCCTTTTTCCTTAATTTATCCGCTACTTTAGCAACTTGATGATAGCTGACGGCATTTTTTTGCCCCATAAAACCCACTCCATATGGTTTTTATCATAAATACTTACAGCGATTTTTTTCCGATATGTTAAAGTATAGCCGCATTTTAAAAAAACTGTAGCCGCACCATGCCGACATTCAGTTTTATGGAACGTCAACAGACCCTAAGGATTTTACAAATGACTTCGAAAAATAAACATTTTGATACCCGTGCGATTCACGCCGGACAGGAACCTTGTCAGGCCACCGGCGCCGTGATGACGCCTATCTACTGCACTTCGACTTACCGCCAGTCAGCCCCCGGCGTTCATCAGGGCTATGAATACTCACGAAGCCAGAACCCGACCCGTCAGGCGCTTGAAGACTGTATTGCAAGTCTTGAATCCGGCAAAAGAGGATTTGCTTTTGCCTCTGGTATGGCGGCTATCAATACGGTGATTGACATGCTGGATGCCGGCGCTCATGTCATCGCGATGGATGATCTTTATGGAGGCACCTTCCGTCTTTTTGATAAAGTCAAAACCCGTTCATCCCAGATGAACTTCAGTTTTGTAGACATGCGTAATATCGAAGAAATTGAGCAGGCGATTCGCCCTGAGACTAAAATGATCTGGGTAGAAAGCCCCTCCAACCCCATGCTCAAACTCGCGGATTTACAAGCCATTGCCGCCCTTTCCAAAAAACATGGGCTGATTTCCGTCGCAGACAACACCTTCGCCACCCCATGCATTCAACGGCCTCTGGAACTGGGCTTTGATATCGTCGTCCACTCGGCAACCAAATACTTAAACGGCCACTCGGATGTTGTTGGCGGCATCGCGGTTGTGGGAGATAATCAGGAATTATCAGAGCGGCTGGCTTTCCTACAAAACTCCTGCGGCGGCGTGGCCGGGCCGTTTGACAGTTTTCTGGTGCTTCGAAGCTTGAAAACCTTATCGCTGCGGATGCAACGGCATTGCCAAAATGCCATGGCGCTTGCAGAATGGCTTGAAAAGCACCCTCTGGTTGAAAAAGTCATCTATCCCGGCCTTGAAAGCCATCCTCAACACGCCCTTGCCAAAAAGCAAATGGCTGATTTTGGCGGTATGATTTCAATGGTTATCAAAGGCGGTCTGAACGAAGCGAAACAGTTTTTATCCAGCTGTAAAATCTTCACCCTGGCCGAAAGCCTCGGCGGCGTCGAAAGCCTGATTGAACATCCTGCCATCATGACTCATGCTTCCGTTCCAGCGGATAAACGCAAAGCTCTGGGGATTGATGATGGCTTTATCCGCTTATCCGTCGGTATTGAGGCACTTGAAGACTTGAAAGAAGATCTGGATAATGCATTAAATGCAATAAACCAATAACAGAGGCATTATATGGAAAACTATAAGAAAACCATTGAAGAAGCTTTTGAAATCCGTCAGGATCTTTCTCCCGATAGATCACCGCCTGAAATCAGAATGGCCGTAGATGAAACCCTTGACCAACTGGATAAAGGGCATTTAAGAGTCGCGGAAAAAATCAATGGTGAATGGCAGGTTCATCAATGGCTGAAAAAAGCCGTACTGCTGTCATTCCGCTTAAATCCCAACGAGGTTATCCAGACTGAACTCAGCCAGTTCTATGATAAAGTTCCGCTGAAATTCCGTCATCAAAGCGCTGTTGAGTTTGTTGAACAGGGCGTTCGCGTTGTTCCTCATGCGCTGGCAAGACGGGGGGCATTTATTGGAAAGAACACGGTGTTAATGCCCTCTTATGTCAACATCGGCGCATATGTTGATGAAGGCGTAATGGTTGATACCTGGGCAACCGTCGGCTCCTGCGCCCAAATCGGTAAAAATGTCCATCTGTCCGGCGGTGCCGGTATCGGCGGTGTACTGGAACCTTTGCAGGCCAATCCTACCATCATTGAAGACAATTGCTTTATCGGCGCGCGTTCAGAAGTGGTTGAGGGCGTGATTGTCGAAGAAAACTCGGTGATTTCGATGGGCGTTTATCTGGGGCAAAGCACCAAAATCTATAATCGCCTGACCGGTGAAATCAGCTATGGCCGCATCCCGGCCGGCTCGGTTGTGGTTCCCGGAAACCTGCCTTCCGAAGATGGTAAATACAGCCTTTATTGCGCTGTCATTGTCAAACAGGTTGATGAAAAGACCCGTAACAAAGTCAGTATTAATGAATTGTTACGCGTCGTTGATTAAGGGATTTTATGAGCAAGTTGAAGGATATTCTTAAAGAACTGATTCGCCTGCCCTCCATTACTCCGGAAGATGCCGGCTGTCAGGATTTTATTGCTGACTACCTCAGCCGGCTGGGCTTTAAATGCCAGCGCTTTGATCATGCGCCAGTCGCGAATCTTTTTGCAAGAACAGGCGATAAAGACCCCATTTTAATGTTTGCCGGCCATACCGATGTGGTCGATGTCGGCGACTATAAACAGTGGAAGAGCGATCCTTTTAACTTAACGGAATCAGAAGGATTCCTTTATGGCCGAGGGGTTGCCGATATGAAAGGCAGCTTGGCGGCGATGCTCGTTGTAGCCGAACGCTTTGTTAAAAACCATCCTCAATTTGACGGCAGCCTGGCTTTCCTTATCACCAGCGGTGAAGAAGGCGATCATTTTCATCTGGGTACGCCTCATGTCATGGAAGAACTAAAAAAACAGGGCGTTGACATCAACTATTGTATTGTTGGTGAACCGACAGCCCATGAAAAAAGCGGTGATGTGATAAAAATCGGGCGACGTGGTTCATTAAGCCTGGAACTCAAAGTCACCGGCAAACAAGGCCACGTCGCCTATCCGCATCTGGCAGAGAATCCGATTCACCGTCTTGCGCCGGCGCTGGCTGAGTTAACCTCGATACAATGGGATAAGGGCAATGAGTTTTTTCCAGCAACATCGATGCAGATAACATCAATACAATCGGGGGGGCTTGGTGGTAATGTCATACCCGGAACACTCAACATGGCCATGAATTTCCGGTATTCCACCGAACAAAATGACGAAAAGCTCAAAACAGCCGTTGAGGACTGTTTTAAACGTCATGATGTTCCGGTTGAACTCCACTGGCGGCTGAATGGCGAACCTTTCCTGACATCGCATGGCAGACTTCTTGACGCGGCTCGAAACAGTATTGACAGGCATTGTCATTTTCAAGCTGAACTCTCCACCAGCGGCGGAACGTCTGACGGACGCTTTATTGCACCCTACGGTGTAGAAGTCATTGAGCTTGGCCCATCAAATGCAAGCATCCATCAGGTGAATGAATCCGTCAGGTATGAAGAACTTGAAAGCCTGGCAGAACTTTATTATCAAATTTGCAGGGAATTGCTTTTAGCCGACAGCCATTAAATGGGTAACGCCCCAAGACTCACTTCCATTAAGTTAAGAGAGCCTAAGCAGACTGCGCCGTTTCTGCGGCAGGCTCACCCAGCTCTGCTGTTTCTTCTGCCTGATCGCTTACCACTTTCGTCACACAAACATCCGACCAGACGTTTAACGAAGTTTCCAGCATATCAATCAGGCTGTAAAAAGGAAGAATAATTCCCATCAGCGTGATAGGAACATTCATACTGACCAGCAGGCTTGCAGAAAGGAAGAAACAGCCCATCGGAACACCGGCGTTGCCAATTGCTGCAATCGTTGCAATAAAGACCCAAATTACCATCATGGGCAGATTAACGCTGATGCCATGATTTTGCATCAGATAAATTACCGTTGTAAAAATAAAAGCGGCGCAACCGTTCATATTAATGCTGGTGCAAAGCGGCAGCACAAAACGGCTGATTCTGGGGCTGACATTTAACTCTTTCTCAATCGTATTCATCGTCACTGGCAGGCTTCCTACCGATGATTTGGAGAAAAAAGCCAGGGACAACGCCGGAGACATACGACGCATATTCTGGAAAGGTTTGCCTCCGCGCATTTTTATCCATAGCGGCAGGATAACAAGCCCTTGAATCAAATTAGCCAGAACAACAATCAGCAGATACTGCCCAATCCCTTTGAAAGACATACCGTCTCTTAACTGCAGCATGGTTGAAGTAATAAAACCAAACAATCCCAAAGGTATAATGGCTACAATCCAGCGCGTGATGACCATAAACATCGCATGCACCGCCCGGAAAAAATGAACAATCACCGTTCTTGATTCACTCTCGGGAATCGATTTAATCGCGAAACCAAATACAAAACTGACCAATAAAACAGGAATAACTTCATGCTCAATAAAAGGCTCAAAAAAATTCCCCGGCACAAGGCTTGCCAGATGCTCGAGATAACTTTTTGATTGAAGCGGCGCCCCGGAATGCAGGACATCAGGATTAACCAATGCCGGGTGAATCAGTAAATAAAGGAAAAAGCTCACCACTGCGGCAATAAAGGTCGTCATGAAGGTATAACGCATGGTTCGCTGCCAGACTTTTTTCATCACCGGACTTTCGCTGTAGTTAATCAGCGTTACGATAATTGATAATGAAATGATCGGTAAGCTTACACATTTGAAAATTTGAATGAACAGCGTCGAAAGCATCGAGCCGAGTTGATGAAAAATATCCACATTGCCGAGGCCGTTTAACACGCCGAGCGCCACCATCAATAAATAGATAACTGGATGATTAAATGGTATTTTTTTAAATTTTTCTAATAATGGTTTCATTGTTGCTGTCCTTTATAAAAATTGGAAATGTTGAAAAAAGAAAAATCAACAGCAACAACAGCGGCCTGCGTTTCCGGCAAGGTAAGAAAAGAGCGTTTCAAAATCAGGCTGCTGGGAAAGGGTCATAATTTATGTTTATAATTTATACATTAAGGCAATATATTAACATTTTTGTCATTTTTGTCAAGGGGATATACCCAATTAACTTCAAAATGCTATGGTCTAGTACCGTTTCCATTTAATTCTGCAAGGTGGTAATTTCATTAAATTAATCTTTCCTACGTCAAATTAATCTTTCCTACGTCCCACGGCTTGTCCGCGGGATCCAGCGATGTAGANAGATTCATGGATCCCGCGGACAAGCCGCGGGACGTAGGATCTCTTAACTTAATGGCAGTGGGTATAGTACCTCATACTGTAAATATTGAAATCAGGCATTATGAACAAATCGTAATGCATCTTCAAATTGCCTGAAATTCCGTTCTGCCCCAACCACTTCAATAATACCAGCTTTTGCAAGCTTATCCGCAACACGATGATTCGCTCCGGATAATAGCACAGTAATGCCCTGTTTCTTAAGTCCGCCTATCACATCTTCAAGCGTGTCCAAGGCTGTGATATCAACAAAAGGCACCCATTTTAACCGAATAATCAAAAAACGCGGTCTGGACGCCATGGAGGCGATGGCACGTTCAAAATTTTCCATCGCCCCAAAAAATAAAGGCCCTTCTACAACAAAAACCAATGTATCTTCAGGAAGCTCAACCAACCCCTTGTGCGCAAACTCATCCGAAAGCTCCCTTGAGGTGGATTGCTTGACTTCAACACTGGAGGCCATGCGACGCAAGAAATTAAATGTTGCCAGAATCACGCCGATATTGACCGCAATGACCAAGTCGGCAAATACAGTTAAAGAAAATGTAATCAGCAAAATAACCACATCGGCTCTGGGCGCACGGCGAACCATTTTGATAAAATGCCTGACCTCGCTCATATTCCAGGCCACAACAAACAATATTGCAGCCAGTGCGGCCAAAGGAATATGCACGGCCAACGGCGCAAGCAGCAACAAAATGACCAGAAGCGTGATAGAATGCACAATGCCGGCCAAAGGACTGTTGCCGCCATTACGGATATTGGTCGCTGTTCTGGCAATCGCGCCGGTTGCGGCAAAACCGCCAAACAACGGAGTGAGCATATTGGCAAGCCCTTGCCCCACCAGTTCCTGATTGGAATCATGCCGGCTGCCGGTCATACCATCCGCAACCACTGCTGACAACAAAGACTCAATGGCTCCCAGCATGGCGATGGTGAAAGCCGGGCCAATTAATTCTATGATTCGCCCCCAGGTCATCGCTGGCACTTTAAATTCCGGCAATCCTTGCGGAATACCGCCAAAGGCCGTTCCAATAGTACGGACATCCTCAAATGAGAAGAAATATTGAATTCCAGTCACTACAAGCAATGCCAACAGTGGGCCGGGAACCCTCTTTAAGCCGGGTATTCTGGGTGTGTAAATCACCAGAAACAGAGCCAGCAAGGCCAGCAGGCTCGTCGCTGGGTGAAAATCAGGTAAGACATGAACAAGCTGAACTAATTTTTGATGAAAATGCTGGCCTGATACTGGAGGCAAACCCAAAAAATCCTGCCACTGTCCGACAAAAATAATCACGGCTATACCAGCGGTAAAGCCAAGAACAACGGGTTCAGGAATAAATTTGATGACCGAGCCCATTCTCGAAATCCCCATCAGCAGCAATATCACTCCAGCCATCAGGGTCGCGATTTGAAGACCTTCAAAGCCGTATTTTGCAGTAATTCCTGCAAGAATAACAATAAAGGCACCGGTCGGACCTGCAATCTGAAATCGGGAACCGCCGAAAACAGACACCATAAACCCGGCAACAATCGCGGTATAAAGACCCTGCTCAGGCTTCACTCCAGAAGCAATGGCGAAAGCCATGGACAACGGCAAGGCGACCACACCGACAATCAGTCCGGCGATAAGATTAGACAGCCAGTAATTCTGACCCAGAAGACCATTCTTTCTGGCTTCAAGCAATGCAAACATAGTTCGTCCCTGAAAGTGGGAAAATGCCGTCATTATAATCAATTTGCCCTTGAACAACAATCGGTCTTCATTGCAGCGAATTGCTTCATAAATAATGTTACCGAAGATTGGAAAATTTCAATACGTTGCCTCATAAATAATGTTACCGAAATAAAAATAATAAATAG
>FYBJ01001760.1_pt1 | contig 23241 bp, 19 predicted proteins | sample 1134611 | NCBI WGS metagenome assembly FYBJ01 (sample SAMEA104116008, study PRJEB20421) | marine metagenome | isolation source: marine | reverse complement strand
GATCGCCGTTGAGGATGAAATCGGTAGTGGTTTCGCTCACACGTTTATCCATTTTCGCCTCCGGCCCGTTTGATGGCGCGCAGGCATTGTTCCGCAACGGCGTCCAAGCGGTATTCTCCGCTGCCACGCACATCGTCGATGGGGGAAAGAGAGGCGAGATGGGCCTCGGTCACTTCGACCTGATCAAGAGTCTTGCCGAGAAGGTCGCACTCCAGCGTCGTCAGGCGTTGCGCCACGGGCGAGCAGGCCCCGACAGCAATGCATGCGTGGTCAATGCGACCCTCGGTGTCCAGCCCGATGACAGCAGCGGTCATTGTGATTGAAATCACCAGATACCGGCGCGATCCCAGCTTTTCAAAAGCGCCGCGCACATGTGTGGGCGGCACCGGCAGAAGGATAGCTGTCACCAGTTCGTCGTTCTGCAGGTCCGTTCTGCGGACGCCGGTGATGAACTCTGACAGTGCAATTGCGCGGGTGCCGCGTGCTGACCCGATTTCGACCTGTGCATCCAGTGTCAGCAGAGGCGGAACGCCATCGGCGGCGGGGGAGGCGTTGCACAGATTGCCCGCAACCGTTCCTGCGTTCTGGATCTGGAGGCTGCCCACTTCCCGCGCGGCTGCCTGTAACCCTGTGAACGCAGTGGGCAGATCCGCGCGAAAAATCTCGCTCCAACGCGTCGCGGCGCCAACTCGCCAGCCGTCCGCGGTTTGGGTGATGCCAGACAAACCCGCGATGCGGGTCACATCCAGAAGATCAGATTTCAGCGGTCCCTGCGGCCGCGCAGGGTAAAAGTCGGTCCCCCCTGCAACGATGTGGACATTGCGCGCGCTCAGGCGGTCCAATGCATCGTCCAGGGTCGTGGGTGAAAAGTAATCCAAGGTGCGGGTTCCCAGCTGGAAGCGTTCCATTGTTGTTTGTGTGCTAATGATATTGGCGGATTCGGAATTTTGTCAATGTAAAGTTTTCGGAGTTTATCGCGCTGTATTTGTTGGAAAAATCAGATTGAAATGGGATCCCGGCTAGAAAATCTCATTCGGATACTGCGGTTCGAGATAAGACTCGTCGGTAGGGGTAAGAGGTGTTTGCCTAAGCTTTTGTCCCCCCATTCGACTTTTGGTTGGCGCTTGCAAAAACCCGGAAATGATCGGTCCAGTGTCGAAAAAATCATTGACACACAAATGAAATTTCCAAACAGTAGTGAACGATCGCTAACTTTATGTTGACGCGGTCAAGCGATTGGGTGCCTGACCGCCCAGAAGCGAAACAAAACCCTTAGGGAGGGAACAAATGAATAAGTTCAAGTCGTTGCTGGTCGGTGTGGTTGTCGCCGGTTTGACTGCAACTTCGGCCATGGCGCAGGAAAAGATCCGAATCGCCTTTATTGACCCGCTGTCCGGGCCGTTTGCGTCGACGGGCAACCAGGGTCTGTCGATCTATCGCCACGCAGTTGATGAGTTGGTCAACAAGAAGGGTGCCCTGTTGAATGGATCGGCCGAATTTGAGATCGTTCCGTTCGACAACAAGATCAGCGCCAAGGAATCCCTGATCCAGCTGCAGGTCGCCATTGACCAGGGTATCCGGTTTATTGCGCAGGGTGCGTCGTCGGGCGTTGCCAATGCGTTGACCGATGCAATCAAGAAGCACAACAAGCGCAACCCCGACAATCAGGTGATCTTCCTGAACCACTCGGCGGTTGATCCGGCGCTGACCAACGACAAGTGCAACTTCTGGCACTTCCGCTTTGATGCCAATGCCGACATCAAGATGGACGCGCTGACGGACGACATCGCCGGCAACGCAGATATCAAGAAGGTCTACATCATCGGCCAGGACTATTCGTTTGGTAAGGCCGTCGCGGCCGCAGCTGTTCGCTTCCTGGGAGAAAAGCGACCGGACATTGAAATTGTCGGCAACGAGTTGCACCCGATCGGCAAGGTCAAGGACTTCACCCCCTACGCGCGTAAGGTCATTTCAAGCGAAGCCGATGCCGTGATTACCGGCAACTGGGGTGGCGACATGGTCGGCCTGGGTAAGGCGATCATGGGCGCAGGCTTTACCAAGCCGATTTACACCTACTATGGTGCAACCTCGGGGATCACCGCAAACTTTGGCGATCAGGGCGACGGTATCGTGAAGCTGGCCGGTGCTGGTCAGATTAACCCGCCGCTGTCGCCGGAAGCCGAAGCTTTCACTGCCTCCTACTATGAAAAATTCCCGGAGCTGGATCTGGGGCAGCCCCAGATGGCTAACGTCGCACCGATGCTGGCCGCGGCCATCAACGAAGTGGGCAATGCCGACGACGTCAAGGCAATCGCCTATGCTCTGGAAGGTATGGAGCATGACGGGATCCTGACTGGTAAGACGGTGATGCGCGAAAGCGACCACCAGGCAATCCAGACTGTGACCGTGCAGGGCCAGACCAAAGATGGTTTGTCCTTTGACTATGACAATTCGGGCCACGGCATGATTGCCGAGACCGTCGTCGAGCTGGCCTCGGCAAATGCGCCAACCACCTGCAAGATGAAACGCCCGTAACGTTTCGTCATTGTATTAAAGGTTGCCAGAATGTCCCGTCAGGGGTTTCCTGACGGGACAAGACCAAGAAAAACAGAAAATCTCATCAGGGAGCCGACAACGATGGCATTGTTCCTCGTTAATATTTTGGATGGCCTGGTTACGGGACTGCTGCTGTTCATGCTGTGCAGCGGTCTGACACTCATCTTCTCGATGATGGGTGTTTTGAACTTTGCCCATGCCAGTTTCTACATGCTGGGGGCGTATTTCGCCTACCAGATCAGCACAATAACCGGGTTCTGGTTGGGCCTTCTGGTCGCGCCAGTCATCGTCGGTGTCTTTGGGGCGCTCATTGAACGATACGGGCTGAGGCGCGTTCACAAGTACGGCCATGTGCCCGAACTTATCTTTACCTTTGGTCTGGCGCTGCTGATCGAAGAAGTGGTGCAGTTCTTCTGGGGCAAGAGCCAGATGGCATATTCCGAGCCCGAGGCGCTGAATTTTGCCGCTTTTGCCATCGCCGGAAATTCATTCCCCGCCTACAAGGTCTTCATGATCTTCATTGCGATGGGTCTGTTCCTGACGCTGCTTTACATCCTGACCAAGACACGCATCGGCATGACCATTCAGGCCGCGCTCAGCTATCCCGAGACGGTGCAGAATCTGGGCCACAACGTGCCGCTTGTCTTCATGGGTGTATTTGGTGTTGGCACTGCGATGGCCGGACTGGCCGGAGTAATCGCAGGGCCGGTTCTGGGCACCTTCCCGGGCATGGCGGTTCAGCTGGGTTCGATCGTGTTCGTGACCATCGTCATCGGCGGGCTGGGTTCGCTTTGGGGCGCGTTGGTTGCGTCGCTCATCATCGGTTGGCTACAGACATTTGCCGCCGCTTACAACGTTGCGATGGAAGATATCCTGACCGCCGTTGGATTTACCAAACCTGAAAACATCTGGGATCATCCACTGCAGGATCTGTGGACCCTGACATTGCCGCAGATTGGGCCGATCCTGCCCTATCTGCTGATGGTTTTCGTCCTTGTGCTGCGTCCGCAGGGCCTGATGGGGAAGCGTGAGACATGAATACCGCAAGTAAAACGCAAGCTGTGTCCAATCCCAATCGACGGCTTATCTCGTTGTCCAACCTTCTGCCTTGGGCCTTTGCCGCATTGTTCCTGCTGAGCCTGCCGCTGATCTTTCAATCCAGCTCCGCCCTGACCATCATGAACCAAATGGCGATCACCATCGTCTTTGCGCTGAGTTACAACATGTTGCTGGGGCAGGGGGGGATGCTGTCCTTTGGGCACGCGGTCTATATGGGACTGGGCGGATTTTTTGCGATGCACGTCATGAATATGGTGGAATATGAAGGGCTGTGGTTGCCTTTGCCATTCCTGCCAGTGGTTGGCGGTCTGTTCGGGATGCTCTTTGCCTTCCTTATCGGCAGCTTTTCGACCCGCCGCGCCGGAACCGTCTTTGCGATGATTTCACTGGGTGTGGGAGAGCTGATTGCAGCCTGCTCTATCATCATCGTCGTCTTTTTTGGTGGCGAAGAGGGCATTTCTGGCGACCGGACGATGGGCCCGGAAGTTCTGGGTTTTGATTTTGCTGCGCAATCCGAAGTCTACTATCTAACCGTGGTCTGGCTCTTGGTGGCGTCCGTGCTTATGTATCTGTTCTCGCGTACTCCGATTGGGCGGATCGCAAATGCGGTACGAGACAATGAAGAACGGGCCGAGTTCCTGGGATATTCCCAACGTCGTGTGCGCTGGATGTCGTTCATTGCGTCGGGTTTCTTTGCCGGTGTCGCGGGGTCGCTGTTTGCGATCAACTTTGAAATCCTGACCGAAGAAAACCTGAACCTGGCAACCTCGGGCTCGATCCTGTTGATCACCTTCCTGGGTGGCGTAGGTTTCTTTGTTGGACCAATCATCGGGGCGATCGTTTTCACCCTGCTGCAAACGGTTCTGGGCCTCTATACCGAGATCTGGTCGCTGTATCTGGGTATCCTGTTTGTGGCCTGCGTGATGTTCTTCCCCGGCGGTTTTGCCGGAATTATCGCCATGCATCGTCGACCATTGGCGCTTGGGAAACTCAATATGCTGGTTGGGCCTTACCTCAAAATGGCGATTCCGGCGATCACCAGCGTCCTGTCGTTGGCGGCAATCCTCGAAATCAGTTTCCGCAAGCGCAACTCGTTTGGGGATGATCACGAAATGACGCTTTACGGGATAACCTTCGACAGCCAAGGCTACCAGGCACTCGGGTTTACCATTGTGATCGCCGCCATTTCATTGTTCCTGGTCTCGCGCATCCTGCCGTCGATAAAGTCGGCCTGGGACGAAGCCAACTACGCAGGAGGCACCAAATGACGGTCCCCGCAATCGAACTGCGCAATCTGGAGAAAAGCTTTGGTCTGGCCAAGATCATCCAGGGCGTAAACCTCACGATCGAAAAGGGTGAACGTCATGCGGTGATCGGTCCCAATGGTGCGGGCAAATCCACCTTGTTCAACCTGATTACAGGTCGCTTTGCGCCAACTTCGGGTGGGGTGTATCTGCACGGCGAGGATGTCAGCGGCATGCAGCCGTTTGAGATCAACCGCCGCGGCCTGAGCCGGTCGTTCCAGATCACCAACATCTTTCCCAACATGACCGTGTTTGAAAACATTCGCTGCGGGTTGTTGTGGACGATGGGCTACAAGTACTCGTTCTGGCACATGATCAATGGTCAGCGCGACGTGACCGAGAAGGCCGAACAGATCCTGGAAGAGATCAACCTGACCACCCGACGTGATCTGTTGGCGGGCACTTTGGCCTATGCCGAGCAACGCGCGCTCGAGATCGGGATCACCATCGCCGGCGGCGCTGACATTATCCTGTTGGATGAGCCTTGCGCCGGCATGAGCCATTCGGAAACCGACCTGATCGTCGATCTGATCCGCAAAGTGACCGAGGACAAGACGCTGATGGTTGTGGAACATGACATGGGCGTGATCTTTGATCTGGCCGACAAGATTTCGGTTCTGGTTTACGGCGAGATCATCGAGTCAGATGTGCCAGATGCAGTGCGTGCTTCGGCCAGGGTAAAAGAAGCCTATCTGGGCACAACGCTTGAAGAGGAGGAGGCGTGAGATGCTCAAAGTAAATGATCTTCACGCATACTACGGCAAAAGCCACATCCTGCAGGGCGTCAACCTTGAGGTCGGCGAAGGTGAGATCGTGTCGCTGCTGGGGCGCAACGGCGTCGGGCGGTCCACCACCTGCAAGGCTATCATGGGCGAGGTGGAACCCAAGGGATCGGTCGAATTTCGTGGTGAGCAGATCGCAGGCCGCAAGAGCTATGAGATCGCCAAAAAAGGCATCGGCTATGTGCCCGAAAACCGTGATATCTTTCCCGGCCTGACCACGCGTCAGAACCTGATGCTGGGGATCAAGCCCGGGCATAAGGACGGCGACGGTCGCTGGAGGATGGAGGACATGTTCGATATGTTCCCAAACCTGCGAGAGCGGGCGGACGTCGATGCCTCGTTGATGTCGGGCGGTGAAAAGCAGATGCTGACCGTCTGTCGCGCGCTGATGGGCGATCCGGATTTCATCATGATCGATGAGCCAACCGAAGGTCTTGCACCCAAGATCGTCGAGCAGGTGGGTGATCTGCTGCTGCAGATTGCAGAGCGGGGCGTATCGATCCTGTTGGTCGAGCAGAAGCTGACAATTGCCATGCGCGTCACCAATCGCGTCTACGTGATGGGGCATGGCCACATTGTGTTCGAAGGCACGCCGGAGGACCTGAAAAACAACGCTGAAATCCGTCAGGAGTGGCTTGAGGTTTGAAACAGAGCCACTTTTGAGAGGACAGCGGCCAGCAACGTGTTTGCTGGCCGGTTTTTTGGGACAGTTTTCGGTTAGGTATTTTCGCGCAGGGAATTGGCCAATCGCAGTGATGCAAAGTAGGACGAGTAAGCCCATTCCGGCGGGGGATCGAGCGGAGACATTGAATCCATGGCCAGATATAGTCCGATGACGCCCTGAGCAACAATATCACATTCGGCCTTGGTCGTGTGCGGGTGGTTGCGGTGCATGACCTCACTGGCCAAGTCAAAGAATGACTGCATCACGACAATCAGATCCTCACGCAGGCCGGGATAACTGTCTGCGGAATGGGAAAGAGATTGGAAAACGATGTTCAGACGCGGGTCTGTTTCGCTTTGCGGCGTGTAGAGCGCATCGACGAAGTCCTTCGCAGTCGGGTACTCTTCGAGCGCGTCACGCATCCGTTCGACCAATGTATTGATCTCGGTAATCACATACTCGGACAACGCCCTTACCATGTCGTCGCGGTTGCCAAGGTGATGCCGGATCAGTGGGCGTTTCAAACCCGCTTCCGCGGCAATACGTTCCAGTGTGGCGCCTTCGATGCCGTATTTTGAGGCACAGGTCAGAAAGGCATCAAGAACCTCAGCCTTGCGCTGCTTTTGAACCGAAGGTCGACCCATGTTTGTGAAATGCCTCTTCCAAATATTCCGAAACGCTGGATGTCAAATTCATTTGTATCGCTTCAAACACTTAACCAATAGACGCGCTAATTGTAACTTTCCACTTTCATCAAGCCTGTCAAGACAAACTCGTGCAGTGCGGTTTTTACCTCATCGACAGGAAAGTGCCCAATGCTCCAATGTCGCAAAGCCCAGACGGTGCATAGGAAATAGATGAAATTGGACAGAAGTTCGGTGTTCACGGGGCGGAAAACCCCCTTGTCTACACCGTCGTCAATAATGGCTTGCCAGCGGCGCATGAAATCGCGTTCGGTGTCGAAAACTTTCATGCGGTTTTCAGTGCTCAGTGAACGCGTTTCCGAGTATACAAGGTTGATATATTTACGGTTTTCCCCGATGTAATCGATGTACTTGTCCACCGCACTGATCAGATTTTCGTCCGGGTTCCCCGAGTTGAATTCTTGGCTGTCAAAGAAGGTGAACATGCCTTGCATGTTCACGGTCATGATCAGGTACAGGATGTCGTCCTTGTCCTTGATGTATTTGTACATCAATGGCACCGAAAGCCCGGCTTCACGGGCGATTTCGCGCATGGTCGAATTTCCAAAACCATGGCGGGCGATGACTTTGCAGGCCCCTTCAAAAATCTGGAGCCGCCGCATTTCTGCGGTGCTGGAGAGCGGTTCCTTGCCAGAAACGACATCTTTTCCTGCTTTTTCCGCGACAGCGGACCGATCTTCCGGGGCAGCCTCCCTGACCTGAAACACGCACAGCGCTTCGGCCACGTTGCGCTTTTTGGATGAGCCTTCTGCCAATTGGGACAAGATCACCCGGCACACCTGCTGTTCGGCGCCCTTGGTGGACAGGCGTGTTGGATTCGCAACAAGTGATTCTACCGATGGGGGGGCCAAGGTGGAAACAGTGCTGGTGATCAGCAAAAGTTCACCGCCGCAATCACGTTCCAATTCATGGCGCGCAGCCTCGAGCGCCAGAGACGAAAAGGCGCTATCACTTTGTTTTTTTGAGATGAAATCAGCCATCTGCGCTGAAGAGTACGAATGCATTTTCGCCCCGGGTCCCCTTGTGTTCAATACCTACGATGCGTGCCACAGCATTGGTTGTCCAGCAACATTCCGAGGGTCGGAATGAAAGGGCAGTGACCGTTCGCTCAGCATTTTGATGCGGTGCCATTTTTAAGTCTCTGGAACGTATCAACAAAATTTGTTTGACGGAATCTTGTTTTCAAGTAAAAGTTAGTGAACGTTCAATAATAGTGAAGGTGCGTCATGAAATTCAAGATTCTCGCCATTCCGTTCGCACGGCAGCACGGTGAAAACGCCCAACTTGCCGGACGCGATCCGGGCCGGTTCCAAAAGATGATGCACACGCTGCGCGACCAGATGGTTCTGGCCGAAGAGCTGGGGTACGAGGGCTTCTGCCTGACAGAGCACCACATGCAGGTCGAAGGGGTGGAGTGCACCACCAACCCCTTGTTCTGGAACATGTACATCGCGCAACACACCAAGAATTTTATGGTGGGTCAGCTGGGTATGAACCTGACCGCGATGAACCCGATTACCACGGCGGAAAACATCGCGATGCTCGACCACATGACCGGTGGTCGTGTTTTCGCGGGCTTTTCCCGTGGCAACACTCCGCGTTGGACCGCAACCATGGGTCAGCACCTGGACATCACCTCGGCTGAATCCGACAAATCTGAAGCTGACCAGCGCAACCGCCGTGCGATGTATGAAAACTGGCGTCTCATCAAATCGCTCTGGACCGATGATCTGACCGAGCATCACGGCGAGTTCTGGAACTTCCCCTCGAACGTGGAATGGGAATTCAACCCGACCAAACTGTGGGGCGGCGACAATCCAGTCGACGAGAACAGGATCCTGCGCAAGTCGGGCATTGTTCCGCGCCCGCTGCAACAACCGCACCCCAAGGTTTATGCGCCGTTCTCTTACTCGATGGAAACCGCGCGGTTGTGGGCTTCTGAGGGCGCCAAGATGGTGTCGTTCGTGACCGCAGACAAAGAAGAGTTCATGCCGGTCATTCTGGAGCAGTGTCTGGCGGCTGCACACGAAAACGGCCTGAAAAAGACCACCAACAACGACGTGCTAGCTTTGGGCGCACATCTGATGATGGGCAAAACACCCGAGAAGACCAAACAGTATCGCGCCATGTTCGACGAGTTGTGGGGCAAGGCCTATGACGCACCGCCCTATCATGTGCCGCTTGGCCGTGTTTGGGACGGCTCGCGTCAGCAGGTTCTGGACCAGGTTTGCGAGCTGGCCGATCGTTATCAGATCGATGAGTTCTTTGTCTGGCACCACGTCAACTACTTTGGGGACGAGATCGAACAAGAGGCTCTGATCGAATTTTCCGAAGGCGTCATCAAGCAGGTCAATGGTTGATCGTCATGGTCGGGCCGACCGGTCCGACCCCTCACACAGGGGAGGTCGCTATGACCCAAGCCAACACCCGGGAGCTGTTCAAGCAGGGCATGCAACTGCTGGCCGCCTCAACCACCATCATCACGTCCGAACATGAAGGCGCGCGCGCCGGTATGGCGGCGACGGCCGTCACCTCTCTGGCCGCCGATCCGCCGTCGCTGCTGATCTGCACCAACCGGACCGCACGCACGTTCGAATATATCATGGCATCGGGCAGGTTTGCCGTGAACGTGGTGCCCGACAGCCTGACCGATGTGGTCGGCGCGTTTTCCTCGAAAGAGGACAAGGAAAAGCAGTTCCTAAAGGCGGGCACATGGGGGCGGTCGTCCAGCGGTCTGCCGATCCTGAAAGAGGCGGTCGCTTCGTTCGAATGCGCTGTCAGCGAATGGACAGACGCACACACGCACCGGGTTTTCTTTGGCCTGGTGGATGCAGTGCACCTGAACCCCGATGCATCGGCGCTGATCTATGCACAGCGCGGATTTTACAAGCTGGCCCCAGTGGCGGCCTGAGAGACAAAGGATCAAAGACATGCCGGATATCGCAGTGATCGAAGCGATGATGCAGGACTATGTGATTGGCCTGCACGAGGGCGACATTGCCGCCATCGACAAGCAGTTTCTACCCGAATGTGACCTGTGCTGCACCAATGACGACGGCAGCTATATCCATATGACTTTGCAGCAGTACAAGGATCTGGTTGCAGGCCGCAAAAGCCCCAAGGATCTGGGCTATCCGGTCTATGGCCATGTGGTCCACATCGACCAATCCGGCCCCAACACCGCTTTTGTGAAAATCGATTGCGCGGTGCAGCCCAAATACTTCATCGACTACCTGTCACTGATCAAGATGAACGGGGGGTGGAAGATCGCGTCCAAGGTCTACTACGTCAGGAAGTACGAAGAGTAACAATCCTTTAGCCTGTACGAGACGACTATGACCGTTTCCGTGTCCCATCTTTCTGCGGTCGAAATGACCGATCTGTTCCGTCGCCGCGACCTGTCCCCGGTCGAGGCGGTATCAGCGACTTTGGAGCGAATCGAAGAGGTCAATCCAAGGATCAACGCAATCTACCATATCGACCAAAATGGGGCATTGGCGCAGGCAAAGGCATCCGAACTCCGTTGGCGTGACGGCGCGCCCTTGGGTTGGCTCGATGGGGTGCCAACCACCATCAAGGACGCGTTGGAAACCATTGGATTGCCGACCCACCGTGGGTCGGCCGCCGGCAGCGGGGTGGTCCATTCCTCCGACCATCCGGCTGTCGCAAGAATGCGCGAGAGCGGCGCGGTTATCGTTGGTAAGAATACCATGTGCGACTATGGCATTCTGGCTGCCGGTGTCAGTTCCCATCACGGTGTCACCCGCAACCCGTGGGATTTGGGCAAGACAACCGGCGCGTCTTCGTCCGGTGCCTCGGCGAGTGTTTGTGCAGGGATCGAACCGGTGTCGATTGGCACGGACATTGTAGGGTCAATCCGTCTGCCTGCCTCTTATTGCGGACTGGCGGGCCTCAAGCCGTCCTATGGTCGCGTGCCCTACCACTTTCAGGGGAGCCCTGCTCTTGTTGCCGGGCCTCTGGCCCGCTCGATCACGGATGTTGCCTTGCACATGAACGTGCTGACCGGGACCGATCAGCGAGATTTCTCGGCCTTGCCACGTGACGGGGTGGACTACGTGGCGGAACTTGATCGGTTTGACCCGGTGGGCAAGCGGGCTCTCGTTGTCACCGAACTGGGCATGGGCACGCCCGTGACCCAAGACGTTGCCAAAGCCATCATTGCCGCAGGCGAGACGTTGCGCGGGCAGGGCGTTGAGGTCGACCGCCTGGCCTTTCCCCCCTTCAAGCGCGGCGAATGGGAACCAGCGGAACTGTTTTACATGGTCCGAACGTTGAGCGAACTGCGCCAGCACCCGGAGGCTGAACAACGCAAGACGCCAGTGATCTATGAGTGGACCCGCCGGGCGCTGGACCTCACCGCGCTGGATCATCATGCGAATTTCGTTGCCACGCAGCACCTGCGCGCGCGCGCCCTGAAACTGATCCAAGGATATGATTTCCTGATCCTGCCTTCGACCCCCGACACCGCCTTTGATGCCGGTCTGCCTGGATCGGACCCGACCTGCATCTTTGAAAGCTGGGCCAACACGTTCCTGTTCAATCTGACCGAACAGCCCGGATCGAACGTGCCTATGGGGTTGGATCGCAATGGATTGCCCATTGGCGTACAGATCGTGGGTCAACGCTATGATGATGTGGGAGTCCTCGGCTTGAGCCACGTTCTGGAACACGCTGCCGAGCGCCTGACGCCACCAAAATTATGAGCCAGGTCATAAATTGAGCACCCATCTGCCGGGGACGGTGTGGCCACCGACAAATACGCTGTCCAGTCGTCACCAACCGGTCCGGGGACGTGATCAAGCCCGCCCGCCTTGATCCGTCTGAAATCGAAAACGTAACCATCGGCACCGTTGTCCCAAAGGTGCAAACGGCGGCAATTTGGGGCGTCAACTCACCATGCACGCGGGCCTTCCGGTCACAACGTCGCGACAGATGATCAACCGGTTCTTCTGATCGAGTCACGAAACCCTGATCGCACAGGCGAAGCATCGGCATCGTCGATAGTGGTTTCCATGTCAGCCAGGGCGGTTGGCCGCGACAGAACCGATGCGAGCGGGGCGCAGCTCAGGACAAGCGTCAAAGCCCGTAAGGATTGACACCGACCAATTGCGAGACATCGAAGTAGATGCCGAACACTCTCCATGCGAGGTCCTGAACCATGTAGTAGGCCCCGAGAGAGAACCACATCACGGTGACGGTCCAGAATAGAGGCGGATTTTCGCGGATCGTCACGATTTCCCCGATAAAGGCTTCTCCTGCAATGAACGAGGTGTATGCCCACCACAGGAACAGCGCCCCCCAAACCCAGAAATGACCAAAGAGCGTTGCCAGGATCAGGGCGACAACGGTCAGCCAAGTAACCGGGTGGTTGGTTAGGTATTTCATAAAGTTCCCTTACTTCTTCAGCATCGGTGCAACGGCCTTTTTGAACTTTCCTCCAAAGGGCGGTCGCAGAGGTTTGAATGGCCCGTCCATGTTGATCTGCTTGTAGACGGCCTTTTCGTGGCTGAAGAGCTTGAAGCCGTGATGCCCGTGATAGGCGCCCATGCCGGACGGGCCGACGCCTCCAAAAGGCAGGCTCTGATGGATCGAATGCATAATGGTGTCGTTGATGCAGGCACCACCCGAGGTGGTGTTGGACAGAACCTTTTCCTGCTCGCTTGCATCCTTTGAGAAGACATACAGCGCCAGCGGGCGGGGGCGGGCGTTCACGAAATTAATGGCCTGTTCGATCGTATCATAGGGAATGACAGGCAGGATCGGACCAAAGATTTCGTCTGACATCACGTCAAGTTCGGGGGACGGATCGACAATAATGGTAGGGGGCATAACCTTTTCGTTCGACCCCTCAAAGCTCTCATTTGCGGGGTTCACTTCAATCACCTCAGCACCGCTTTCGCGGGCCTGCTGCACCAACGCCTTGAGGCGGTCGTGCTGGCGGTCAGTCACGATATGGGTGTAATCCGGGTTGCCCCGCAGCTTCGGATAGGCGGCAGCCATCTTGGCTTTGACCTGGCTGACAAAGTCACCGACCTTGGCGCGGGGCACCATGGCATAATCCGGTGCAAGACAGACCTGACCAGCGTTGAATAGTTTTCCGGCCGCGATTCGCGAGGTGGCCACCTCCATATCTGCATTGTCGGTCACGATGGCCGGCGACTTGCCACCCAGTTCCAGCGTCACGGGCACCAGATTGTCGGCGGCAGCGTGCAGGATGTGCTTGCCAATCGAGGTCGCCCCGGTGAACAGCATGTGGTCGAAAGGCAATCTGGTGAAGTTCACTCCGGTTTCCACGCCGCCGGTGATGACCACGGCTTCGTTCGGCGAAAACGTGTCTTCGATCAACTGTTTCATCAGGGCCGAGGTTTTGGGGGTGAATTCTGATGGCTTCAGCATGACCGAGTTTCCGGCGGCAAAGGCTTCTCCCATGGGGCCGATAGCCAGATAGATGGGGAAGTTCCACGGCGCCACGATTCCAATGACACCAAGCGGTTGGTATTCGATCCGGGCCTTGCCGCCAAACAAGTTCAGCGGGAAGTCGACCTTTGCCCTGGTCGGCTTCATCCATTGGGCCAGGTGGGATTTGGCGTGCTTCAGCTCGGTCAGCGTGCCGCCGATATCAGCGATCAGTGTTTCGGCCTTGCTGCGGTTGCCAAAATCGGCGGACACGGCGTCGCACAAAGCATCCTGATTGTCGGCAATCAGGTCGATCAGGCGATTGATACGAGCGATCCGCGTGTCCAGAGACGGCGCTCCGGCGGTCAAGAGATGCATGCGCTGCGCTTTGAGAAGGGTCAGCATATCCGCATCCAGATTGGCGTCGTTCTTGTTCATTTCAGTCTCCCTTTAAGGGGGCTTTAGGCGGCTTTGATGAGACCCGGAACCACCGGGGGATTCGTGAAACAGCTACACCGCATTGTTGTCTACCATCTCTGCGAACTGTTGTTTGTCAATACTGTAAAACAATAGGAAGATGATGGACGCTGCGTAGATTGCGATGGTGAGCAGGGCATAATTGATCCCCAGGCTGCTGATGATCTCTGGCGTCAGGTTGGTTTGGTTGGGGGCGGTCGGAAAGCCCACAAAGGCCAGGAATGCGCCAGATACGGCCAGACCACCTGCGGTGCCGGCCTTGAGGATGAAGGTTATCGAAGCAGTGAAGATTCCTTCGTTCTGGAACCCGGATTTATGCAGTCCAACCTCGACCACATCCGCCGTCATTGATGTCAGCACGGAAGATGTCCAGACGATGACACTGACCTGGAGTATGCCATGCACAAACAGGACATAGATCAAAGCATCCGTGCCGTTGTCCGGAAACAGGTCCATCCAGCGCAACAGATAGGGACCGGCTCCAATGAGGGTCGATAAGACCGACAAGTTGATAGCTGTGACCTTCTTGTTGTTGCGGTTGGACACGATCTTGATCAGGAAACCCGCGATCAGCGCACCGGCCAGATTGGCAACCAGGATGAGCGAGATCTGGTCGTTGCCAAGCTCCCAGTAAAAACTCATCAGATAGGTCCACAGGGCCGCACCGACGCCGGCGCCGATGGCATAGACAGCCGAGGACAGGAACACTGCGCGCAGCGAGGGCAGGCCCGCAGCCGAGGTGAACTGGCGGAAGAACCCCCCCGCACCCTTGGTGGGCGTATGGGCAATTTCGGTCATTTGCGCTTTGTAGGGCAGCAGACCCAGGGCGGAAATCAGGATGGCCCCGGCGATCAGGAGGGCACTGACCAACCCGGCCTCTTGATAGCCCGCCTGGTTCAGGATGCCGTAGGGCATGAAATCAGTGGGAACGAGCCAGATGGTGTACATGGCAATCACGATGATCTGACCGGCAATCCATGTCACCGATACCTTGTGTCCCGACAGCAAAGTACGGGCGTTATAATCGCGGGTCAGTTCGGGTAGCATTGCGTTGTGCGGTACGTCATATAGCGTCATGGATACGCGCAGGCCGATGGTGGTCAGCAGCAGGAACCAGAACAGCTGCCCATCTGTGGTCAGCGATGCAGGCGGGTTCCAAACCAGCCAGAACAGGAAGGCTGTCGGCACAATCGACAGAAATATGAACGGATGACGCTTGCCCATCCGCGATTTCCAATTGTCAGACAGATAGCCCACCAACGGGTCCGACACCGCGTCAAAAATCAATGCGATTGACAGAGCAAAACCCACAACCTCGGCCGGAAGACCGATCACAAGGTTGTAGTAGATGAGCAGAAAGAAGCTCAAACCGTTTGAGAATATGCCGTTGGCGACACCGCCCAACCCGTAGAACAGTTGCATCTTGCCGGGCGTACCGGCGGTCTGGGTCGTCATCTTCTTTCCTCCCTGGCCCCGCTCACTGGAATTTCTTCTTAGGTTCCTTGAAGATTTAGTGAACGTTAATTCTGCCTTGAATTTAGGCACAGGTTGAATTATTTGTCAAAGGTGATAATTTGTCATTAATGATCATTAATGAGCAAAGATGCGCGCCAATTGAAATAGAGAGGAGCTTCTCGTGACTTCAAATTGTTCTTTGCCAGAACTCGCAGCGCAGATTCTGCCCCGCGAAGCATATGTTTCCCAGGAGTGGTTTGACCGCGAGATGAGGGAGTTGTTCGCTAAAACCTGGGGATTTGCAGGGTTGGCAAAGGATGTCGCGAACTCCGGCGACTACATGACAGCCCAAGTTGGAACATTCACCTTATTCGTGGTTCGCGGTACAGATGGCAAGCTGCGCGCGTTCCACAACATCTGTCGTCATCGTGGAACCGAACTGGTCGATCGAGGCTGTGGCAACAAGGGTAAGACCATCGTCTGCCCCTATCACCGATGGACCTTTGGTTTGGATGGTGCGTTGCGTGGCGTGCCGGACCAAAAGGCGCTGTTCCCGGATTTCGACAAAAATGAAAATGGCCTTCATCGCGCGTCGGTGGGTGAATTCAAAGGCTTGGTCTTTGTCAGTCCCGAACCCGATCTCAGCTTTGATGCCTACCTGAGCACCATCCCCGACGTGGCTTGGCCGCATGATCTGAACAGCCCCGAGCTTGTTCAGGCGCAGGAGAAAATCATCTACGAAATGAAGTGCAACTGGAAGGTCTTCTTCGAAAACGCCATCGATGGCTACCACCTGCTTTACCTGCACGAAAACACACTCGGCGGCCCCCATCCGGAGAAAAACGTCTGGGAACCCCATGGCGATCATCAGGTCTGGTATTCCACCGAGCAGGAGAACATCAAAAGCCGGATTCCGCAGTTTGTCGCCGAGCAGTTGCAAAAAATGCGCCTCAAGCCGCTCGGTCATGTGGGTGAGCACGGTTATGGCGGCGTCTATGCGATGTTCCCGACCACGCTGGTGGTGACGTCGCCCTATTCCTTCTCACTTTCGATCATGCACCCCACCGGGCCGAATACCACGCGCCTGGAGGTTCTGAGTTGGATGCCCAAGGCGCGCCTGAAGATGATGGGCGGACTCAAGCACATCCCCGGCTATGACAAGACAACCGGCACCATAAAATCTTCGCACTGGAAGGTGCATCCGCTCGAGACCGGCGATTTCCAGACAGAGGACGTCTATGTCGCCGAGAAGATGCAACGATCGTTGCAGTCCCCCAAGTATGCCGTGGGCCAATTGGCCAGCGGGCCGGGCGCGGAATCGCCGCTGACGTATTTCCAGCAATGTGTGCGCAACTACGTGCCGGTAGAGTAAGCAAAAGAACGCCGCGGGCCGGATCGCGGATGGTCTGGCCCGACTCGGTTCGAAACTTGAAAACGCCCAAGGACAGGCGCAAGTCTCGGGGCCCTGGTGGCGTGATGGTCAGGGGACCCCATCGCGCCGTCGCCAGATGTCACGGAGTGGCGAGTTCGGTCTCGCGATGCACGCAGATATCGATGATCTCACGCTTTTGGATTTTTCCGGTTGGACCTTTTGGCAGACTGTCCCAGATTTCGATGTCTTTCGGAATCTTGAAGTTGGCGATTTTGCCCCGGCAGAACTCGCGCAGGTCTTCTCCAGTGGCGGTTTGACCATCAACCAGCGTCACAGTCGCATGGATGCGGTCGCCCCACTTCGGGTCGGGCAGGCCAAAGACGCTGACTTCGTCCACCGCCTCATGCTCGGCGAGGCAATTTTCAATCTCGACCGGGAAGATGTTGTAGCCTCCTGACTTGATGCGAAACTTGGCGCGGTCCATCAGATAGACGTACCCTTCGCCGTCCTGCGAGGCGATGTCGCCGGTATAGAGCCAGCCATCGCGCACTGTTTCGGTGTATTTCACATCTTGGTTCCAATAACCGGGGATGACGTAAGGCGTTCGGATCAGCAACTCTCCGGCTTTGCCTTGAGGCAGGTCGTTGCCCTCGTCGTCGATGATCCGGGTTTCAACGAAATAGAGCGGTCGGCCTGCACTGGCGAGGCAAGTGTGATCTGCATTCAGGGCCAGATCATGGTCTGTTGACGTCAGCATCATCGACATGCCCATCAACTCGGTCGTGCCGTACATTTGCAGGAACGAACAGCCAAAGGCCTGCACCGCCTCGCGCACCGTGGCGGGCGGTATCGGGGCCGAGCCATAGCCAAGCTGGCGCATGGATGAGACGTCGTATTTTTCAATCAGACCGGAACTCAGCAAGCTGTTCAGCATCGTCGGCACCAGCACGCAGATCGAACACTTGTCACGCTCGATCAGGTGCAGGGCGCGTTCAGCATCCCATTCGCCGATGATGGCGCATTTGTTGCCGTGAAAGATGTTTCGCAGCAGATGCATGATCGGCACGCCCGAGGCAGGCATCGCATGCAGCCAGACATCGTCGGGCGTAGCCCCTTCAGACAGGGCGATGGCGGCCATGGATTCGATCATCTGCCGATGCGGATAAATCGCGCCCTTGGGCAACCCGGTCGATCCCGTGGTGTAACAGATCATCAGGCGTTCGTGTTGCGACAGGCTGAGTGGTTCGTCCGCCGTGCCTTCGGTGATCAAGGCTTCATAGTCGTCGGGCAAATCGTGTCCGTCGCCGATCCCGATCAAGCGCGGTTGCCGGTTCGAACGGGTCAGCGCCTCTTTGGCCCCGTCAACCAACTCGGCCTGCACAAAAATCTGGTCAACACCCGCGTCGTCGATCAGTGCACCCAATTCCGGCGGGGCGAGGCGATAGTTGAGTCCAACCCGAACAGCGCCCGTCTTGGCGCAGGCCCCGATGGTTTCGACCACTTCAATGCTGTCTTTCAGGATCACGCCAATCCGATCACCCGGGCGCACGCCCCAGCCGCGCAGAATGCGGCCAAGCGCGTCAGTGCGCTGGTCCAATTCCCGCCAGGTGCGGCGCCGGGCGATCTCGACATAAGCCTCGCGGTCGCCAAAGTTGCGCGCGTTCCGGTTTATCAATTCGCCAAGCGTCAGCATGTCTGTCTGTACAATCCCGATATCTCGCTGTCGAGCAAGTTAGTGAACGTTCGCTATAACATCCATGCGGATCGCCACCTTTGTCAATTTCTTTTTTGAGACAGCCCACGCACTTGCATAGAGCTATGCAATGCAACGCTTTTCGCCGCGTCGATTGTCGCTATGATCCGCAAATGGGGCAAGCCCGCCCCGGAGACCGCGCCTGTGATCGAATTGCGAGACCTGGAATTGCTTAGCGCCTTGGCGCGGCATCGCCACTTTGCCAAGCCGGCCGAGGATTGCGGAATTTCGCAGCCCGCCTTTTCCATGCGCATCCGCAACCTGGAAGAACGGTTGGGGGTTTCCATCGTCAAACGAGCCAACCGATTTCAGGGCCTGACCGAAGAGGGCGAGATGATCGTTCGCCGGGCCAGGCGGATCTTGCTGGACACCAAAGCGTTGGAACAAGAGGTGCTCGCCGTCAAAGGCGAGATCACCGGGACGCTTGTGCTAGGGGTCATTCCTACGGCATTGGCGTTTACCGGGCGGTTGGTGCGTCGGCTGCATCAGGCGCACCCCAAGATTGTCCCACGCATTGACTCCATGTCCTCGGCCACAATTCAGAAGCGGTTGGATGAGGGCACGATCGATGCTGGCGTTACCTATGGCGACAGCATCGGCACCGATCTGCGTTCGGTGCAGCCGCTTTACGAAGAGTCCTATGTGCTGCTGGTTCCCGAACATATGACCGAAGAGACTGGACCTATCCCTTGGGCGCGGGTGGCCGAGTTTCCCTTGTCGATGCTGGAACCGCAGATGCAGAACAGGCGCATTCTGGATCGCATCTTTGCCGAACTTGGCCTGCATCCCCAGGTTGTTGCGGAAAGCAGCGGGTTTACCGCCTCGATGGTGATGGCGCGCGAAGGGTTGGCGGCAACGGTGGTGCCGCGTGTTTTGGTGCGTGCCCTGGGCACCCTCAAAGGCACGCGGGTCTTGCCGCTCATTTCGCCTGAGGTCAGCAAACCTATCTGCCTGGCCACGCTGACCCGCGACCCGGAGTTGCCAACAGTCGCCGCACTAAAACGCGTGGTGACGTCTTTGCGGTGATAAGGTGTCGTTATCGTGCGATAGTGATTTGCGATTTGACGATATGCTTCTCTGATGAGAGACGGGGCGTCAATCGGAGGGCATCATGGCACCATTAGATACCAAGCCATCAAACGCACCCAAAGGCGTTTGGAAGTCAGGTAAAGGCAAGGGGCGGCACACGCCAAAAGGCCGTCAGTTCACGGATGAGGCGCAGGCCGAGATCGCGCGCCTGTTGGGTGATCGTCCGCGCCGCCGGGATCTGCTGATCGAGTTTCTGCATCTGATCCAGGATGCTCATGGCCACATCAGCGCCGACCACATCGCCGCTTTGGCGGTTGAGATGCGTCTGGGGCAGGCCGAAATTTATGAAACTGCCACCTTCTACGCCCACTTTGATGTGGTAAAAGAAGAAGAAACCCCGCCGCCCGCACTGACCATCCGGGTCTGCGACTCGCTGTCGTGTGAAATGGCCGGGGCCGCGCAGCTGCAAAAGGCGCTCGAAGATGGCCTTGACCCCACTCAGGTGCGCGTCCTCCGTGCGCCCTGCATGGGTCGGTGCGACACCGCCCCGGTGTTGGAAATCGGTCACAACCACATCGACCATGCCACACCCGAAAAGGTGCAAGCGGCGATTACTGCGGATGACACACACGCCCATGTGCCTGATTATGAAACCTATGATGCCTATGTGGCCGAGGGTGGTTATGCCAAGCTGAAAGAGTTGCGCGACAGCGGCGACTGGGAAGCTGTGCAGGATGACATCTTGTCCTCGGGCCTGCGCGGTCTGGGTGGCGCTGGCTTCCCGTCGGGCAAGAAATGGGGATTCGTTCGCATGAACGAAGGCCCGCGCTATCTGGCTGTGAACGGCGACGAGGGCGAGCCGGGCACCTTCAAGGACCGCTACTATCTGGAACGCACGCCGCATGTCTTCCTTGAGGGCATGCTGATCGCCGCCTGGGCGGTCGAGGCCGAGACCTGTTTCATCTACATGCGCGACGAATATCCTGCGGTTCTGAAAATTCTCGCGACCGAGATTGCTGCGCTGGAAGCAGCCGGGATTGTCGAGCCGGGCTACATCGACCTGCGTCGGGGTGCCGGTGCTTACATCTGCGGCGAAGAATCCGCGATGATCGAATCCATCGAGGGCAAAAAGGGCCTGCCACGACACCGTCCGCCATTTGTGGCACAAGTTGGCGTGTTCAACCGGCCCACGTTGGTTCACAACGTCGAGACGCTCTATTGGGTGTCCAAGATCTGCCGCGAGGGGCCGCAGATCCTGAATTCTGTAGAAAAGAATGGCCGCAAGGGCCTGCGCAGCTACTCGGTCTCTGGACGCGTCGCGCAGCCGGGCATTTACCTGCTGCCCGCAGGATCCACCATTCTTGACGTGATTGATGCGGCGGGGGGTATGGCTGATGGCCATGCATTCAAGGCGTATCAACCGGGCGGGCCGTCGTCGGGCCTTCTCCCCTCTAGCATCGACGACGTCCCGCTCGACTTTGACACCCTGCAACCGCTTGGCACCTTTATCGGCTCGGCAGCCGTGGTGGTTCTGTCCGATCAGGACGCCGCCCGCGATGCCGCGCTGAACATGCTGCGGTTCTTCGAGGATGAAAGCTGCGGCCAGTGCACGCCCTGCCGGGCGGGTTGCGAAAAGGCGGTCAAGCTGATGCAGGCCGACACATGGGATCAGGACCTGCTCGAGGACCTGTGCCAGGTCATGGGCGACGCTTCGATCTGTGGTCTGGGGCAGGCGGCCCCGAACCCGATCCGCCTGGTCATGAAACATTTCGCCGACGAAATCTGAGGGAGACAGAGCCATGCTAGACGCAAGCCCAACCAAGACCGTCACCTTCAACCTGAACGGCGAAGATGTCACCGTGCCCGAGGGCTGGACCATCTGGGAAGCCGCCAAGGGGCAGGGGTTCACCATTCCACACCTGTGCCACAAGCCGCAGCCGGGCTATCGCCCCGACGGCAACTGCCGCGCCTGTATGGTTGAGGTAGAAGGCGAGCGCACGCTGGTCGCCTCGTGCATCCGCCCCGTGGCGGAAGGTATGGTCGTCAAGAGCGACAGTGACCGCGCCGAGAAATCGCGCGCCATGGTCATGGAGCTGCTTGTTGCCGACCAGCCTGAAGAAGCCCACGACACATCCAGCCACTTCTGGGACATGGCCAAGCTGAATGATGTCAGCGACAGCCGTTTTCCTGCGAAAGAGGCCGACAAGATACCTCTCTTGGACGACAGCCACGTTGCGATGCGCGTCAATCTGGACGCCTGCATCAACTGCAATCTCTGCGTCCGCGCCTGCCGTGAAGTGCAGGTGAACGATGTGATCGGTATGGCCGGGCGTGGTCACACCGCCGAGATCGTGTTCGACCAGAACGATCCCATGGGCGCATCAAGCTGTGTGGCCTGCGGTGAATGCGTTCAGGCCTGCCCAACCGGCGCCTTAATGCCCGCCACGGTGCTGGATGACCAGCAAAAGGGCGACAGCAAGGACTATGACAGCGAAACCGAAAGCGTCTGCCCGTTCTGTGGCGTGGGCTGCAAGGTCTCGCTCAAGGTCAAGGACGGCAAGGTCAAGTATGTCGAGGGCATCAACGGCCCAGCAAACGAAGGCCGTCTGTGTGTCAAAGGCCGCTTTGGTTTCGACTACATCCACCACCCGCATCGCCTGACCAAGCCTCTAATCCGCCGTGAGGACGCACCGGCCAAGGGACTGAACGTCGATCCCGGCAATCTGTCGACCCATTTCCGCGAAGCGTCGTGGGAAGAGGCAATGGATCTGGCGGCGACCAAGCTCAAAGCACTGCGCGAAGAAGATCCGCGTTCGGTTGCCGGCTTTGGCTCGGCCAAATGCACCAACGAAGAGGCCTATCTCTTCCAAAAGTTCATCCGTCAGGGATTCCGTCACAACAACGTCGATCACTGCACCCGTCTGTGTCACGCGTCATCCGTCGCGGCCCTGATCGAAAATGTGGGTTCCGGCGCCGTGACCGCGACCTTCAACGAGATCGTGAATGCGGATGTGGCGATCATCATCGGCTCGAACCCGATCGAAAACCACCCTGTTGCGGCGACCTATTTCAAGCAGTTCGCCAAACGCGGCGGCAAGCTGATCGTGATGGACCCGCGCGGCGTTGGCATGCGCAAGTTCGCTGATGAAATGCTGCAGTTCCGCCCTGGTGCGGATGTCTCGATGCTGAACGCGATCATGAACGTGATCGTCGAAGAAGAGCTGTATGACAGCCAGTATATCCACCGCTGGACCGAAAACTGGGAAGCCGAGAAAGAGCACCTGCGCGCCTTCACCCCCGAGGCGATGGCCCCGATCTGCGGCATCGAACCCGAGCAGCTGCGCCGCGTCGCGCGCATCTTTGCGGGGGCCGAGGCTGGCCTGATCTTCTGGGGCATGGGCATCAGCCAGCACATCCACGGCACCGACAACTCGCGCTGCCTGATCTCGCTGGCTCTGATGACGGGTAATGTTGGCAAGCCGGGTGCGGGTCTGCACCCGCTGCGCGGTCAGAACAACGTGCAGGGTGCATCTGACGCGGGCCTGATCCCGATGTTCCTGCCGGACTATCAGTCGGTGATGGACGACGGCATCCGGGCCAAGTTCAACAGCGTCTGGAAGGATGATCGCGACTTCTCGAACGAGAAGGGGCTGACCGTGACCGAGATCA
>FYBJ01001780.1_pt1 | contig 23250 bp, 22 predicted proteins | sample 1134611 | NCBI WGS metagenome assembly FYBJ01 (sample SAMEA104116008, study PRJEB20421) | marine metagenome | isolation source: marine | reverse complement strand
CTGAAATACCCTTGGACGAAACTCTTCAGGAGGCGCTCGAGGTTTCGTCGCGAAACGTCATCCAAAAGACGCATTGGCCCAATATCGATCTGATCGGCGCGCAGCTGAATCTGTACTGGGCCGAATTTCAGATCCCGGTTTGGCGGATGGGGCTGCGGTCCTGGCCACTATGGGACGGGCTGACAAACTTTCTTCAAGATGAGGGCGTTCTCGATGACTATGACATTGTCTTTCTCGATACCCCCCCTGCCCTTGGCTATCTGACGATCAACGCATTGGCTGCGGCCGATATTCTGCTGGTGCCACTTGGCGCGTCCTTTCTGGAGTTTGATTCCACCGGCCGTTTCTTTGACATGCTCTATTCGACATTTGCCTCGATCGAAGATGGCGAAAATGCATCGCGACGCGCCGCCAATCTGCCAGAAATGAAATTTGAATGGGACGTGGTCCGAGCAATCGTCACCAGGTTTGATGCGTCTCAGCAAACAGATATGGCGAACGTTATCCAGGCCTACTTTGGCGATTTCATGAACGCGTATCGACAGGATTATACGGCTCTCGTCGGGCAAGCGGGTGAACAGGTCAACGGGATCTATGAAGCGGATTACCGCGAATTCAACCGCGAGACATATGTCCGCGGACGGGAAACGTTCGACCGGACATATGCTGAATTCAAAGAGCTGTTGATTGGTTGCTGGTGGAGAGATGTGAACCTGGAGGGCAATGACTGATGGCAAAACGTAGACGTTTGACTGCACCGGATGCGGATACGCTACGCGAACTGGATGAAGGTTTCGCGGCGAAACCGGTAGACATGCCGTCAATGACCCCGCCAATCGCGCAAGTCGCAGGCGAAGCGGCTGCACTTGCGGGCATGACAACGGTCAAGGATCGTGCTGAACACGCGCGGGATGCGGTGGATGCAAAACAGTTCCGTCAAGCCAAGGCCGCGGGACTTGTGGCACAGCCCATCGCGTTGGATTTGATTGACGCGGATTTCATCCGTCGAGACCGCTTGAACGATGAACCTGAGATGATGTCAGAACTTTTGACTTCAATCCGGTCCTCGGGTCTGCGCAGCCCGATTGAAGTCGCCGCGACCCTCGAAGGCTTCGGATTGATCTCGGGCTACAGGCGTCTAAAGGCGTTTCAATTGCTTGCTGCCGAAGACGCCAAATATGGGTTGATTCCAGCTTACGTTCGAGACGCGGATGCTGGACAGGACGCTTATGTGTCAATGGTCGAAGAGAACGAGGTGCGGGCCGACCTGACACCGTACGAGCGAGGAAGGATCGCTGTTCTGTCGGCCGGGCAGGGGGTGTTTTCCAGCGTATCGGACGCTGTGGATGTGCTGTTTGCATCTGTTTCAAAAGCCAAGCGCTCCAAGGTGCGTAGCTTTGCCCTGGTTCACGAATGTTTGGGGGACTTGCTTCGGTATCCTGCTTCACTGACTGAAAAAGCGGGTCTGCAACTGGCAAGCGCGTTGCGAGACGGGGCACAAGCCGACCTTCGGGTGGCATTGGATAGCTCTGACTGCACCTCTGCGGCTGAAGAATGGGGGATTCTGAACAAGGCCCTGGCAGAGAGGGGTAGGTTGGCGAAAGACCCCAGCAAAGGAGGACGCCCCAATAGCAATACACGACTGCCGCCCATTTATGTTGAAGATGGGGCAGAGTTGCGTGGTGAACTTTCGGCCAACGGGTTTCGCATCGAACTGCTTGGTCGCAAGGTGGATCCAACGACTGGAGAAGTTATTCTGCGTGAAATTCGCCGAATTCTTGAGAGTTGAAGGAAGGGAAGCCACTGGACATCTTAGTAGCGATTAAAATAATCTCTTTTTGATCGCTAAAAAGTGTTTTGCGTGCAAAAAAAAGGAATATTGGTAGTGAAGCGACAGGCGGGCAAGGAGCCTTTCGCACGAACTGACATACACGCGTTGCCTTGACATGAGGGGCACCGACATTGGCGCGATGGTTCAGGACACAGACAATTCAGGTGGGGGGTGCAAACCACGCGCTTTGATTTGCGCGTGAATTGGGAAAGAATCTGCCAATGCGCAGCTGGTTTTGGGTGGTTATGGCTTGGAACAAGAGTTTGGGGTCTTTAAGGGTTCTTCGAACGCGATACTGAAAAAGGGGCTCTGACCGTGCCGCAATACCGCTCTCGTAGATCCACCCACGGCCGCAATATGGCAGGCGCACGTAGCCTGTGGCGCGCAACAGGCGTCGGCGAAGGGGATTTTGGAAAACCGATTATTGCTGTGGTGAACTCGTTCACACAGTTCGTGCCGGGCCACGTCCACCTCAAGGATCTGGGCCAGATGGTCGCGCGCGAGATCGAATCCTCTGGCGGTATCGCCAAGGAGTTCAACACCATCGCCGTCGACGACGGGATCGCCATGGGTCACGACGGAATGCTCTATTCGCTGCCTTCGCGCGAGCTGATTGCGGATTCGGTCGAATACATGGTCAACGCGCATTGTGCGGATGCGATGGTCTGCATCTCGAACTGTGACAAGATCACGCCGGGCATGTTGATGGCTGCAATGCGTCTGAACATTCCGGTTATCTTTGTTTCGGGCGGCCCGATGGAGGCCGGAAAGATCGACATCGCCGATCTGGACATGAACAAGGTGGACCTTGTTGATGCGATGGTTGCTGCGGCGGATGAAAAGTTCACTGATGAACAAGTTAAGCATATCGAAGAAAATGCCTGCCCGACTTGTGGGTCCTGCTCGGGGATGTTCACCGCAAACTCGATGAACTGTCTGGCCGAAGCTCTGGGACTGGCACTGCCGGGCAATGGCTCGACGCTGGCCACACACTCGGACCGCAAGAACCTGTTCCTCGAAGCTGGCCGCAAGATCGTCGACATCACCAAACGCCATTACGAAGGTGACGAGGCGGGTCTGCTCCCGCGTGAGGTCGCGTCATTTGCCGCCTTTGAAAATGCCATGAGCCTCGACATTGCCATGGGGGGATCAACCAACACCGTTTTGCACCTGTTGGCCATCGCCCAAGAGGGCGAGGTCGATTTCACCATGGATGACATCGACCGGCTCAGCCGCAAGGTGCCGTGCCTGTGCAAGGTCGCGCCCAACATTCACAACGTCCACATGGAAGACGTGCACCGCGCCGGCGGTATCTTTTCGATCCTGGGTGAATTGCATCGCGGCGGTTTGATCAACGCCGATGTCCCGACCGTTCACACCGCGTCGATGGGCGAGGCGATCGGCAAATGGGACATCAAGGTTGCCAACAACCCCGAGGCCGAAGCGCTGTTCAAGGCCGCGCCAGGTGGGGTACGTACAACGCAGGCCTTCAGCCAGTCGAACCGGTTCAAAGAGTTGGACACCGACCGCGATGGTGGGGTGATCCGTTCGGTCGAAAGCGCGTTTTCCAAAGACGGCGGTCTGGCTGTTCTGTTCGGCAACATCGCTTTGGAAGGTTGCATCGTGAAGACGGCCGGCGTGGATGAAAGCATCCTGAAATTCTCGGGTCCTGCGCGCGTGTTCGAAAGCCAGGACGCAGCCGTCGAAGGCATTCTGACACGCAAGGTTCAGGCCGGCGAGGTGGTGATTATCCGCTACGAAGGCCCACAGGGCGGCCCGGGCATGCAAGAAATGCTCTACCCGACCTCTTACCTGAAATCCAAAGGTCTGGGAAAGAAATGCGCCCTGTTGACCGATGGTCGCTTTTCGGGCGGTACCTCGGGTCTGTCGATTGGCCACGCCAGCCCCGAAGCGGCTGAGGGCGGCACAATAGGTCTGGTGGAAACCGGCGATCTGATCGAAATCGACATTCCAAACCGGACGATCAACCTGGCCGTTTCCGATGATGTCTTGGGACAGCGCCGCGACGCAATGGGGCCGTTGCCCTGGGGCCCGGCCGAGCCGCGTCAGCGGGCGGTGTCCACCGCGCTCAAGGCCTATGCCGCCCTGACCACCAGTGCCGCCAAGGGCGCTGTGCGCCGGTTGAAGTAAGTTCACGTCAGTTTCGTGTTTCGGCCCTGCCAATTGGCGGGGCCGTTTTCATTTGGTACCACTAGGGGGCCGTTGTTGCACGCTGACCTTGGGGGCTCATACCTATTGCAATCGCCTTACGATCCAGATGACGATCCTGCAGAAGAGGATCTGTGGTTTCTGCCCGGCCCACCGGACGAGAACGAGTCGGCGGACAGCCCTTGGCCCATAGCGCCCAGACCGATGAGTCTGGACCCGGCTGTCTGGCTCAAGGCTGAGCGCAACCGATACCGCGACCTTTTGGCGACCGCGCAGGCCGTCGAACGATATGCCGAGCGGTTGCGTCACTTTCCCCAGCAGGTGAAAGAGCGGTTTGCCTTGGCGTCGGTTTCCGCGGTGTTGCGGAGCGAAGGGGTCTGGTTGGGCCCGGAACACATCGCGCTCTATCAGGCTTTGAGGATCGCGACCGGAGATACCGCTCGTGATCTATCCCGCGCCAGTTGGGCAATGCGCCGACTCATGTCGCGCCCTGTGCAGGGCGGCGCCCCCACGGACGGTGTTCATCATTTTCTGGGTCGAGCCCATCAAGCTGAGGCCCCGGACCTGCCAGGAGAGGGGCGGGCGACAGGGTACGAGCTTGAGGCGATCGGCCAGGATTGGGCGGAAACGGTCGCGTCACTGACTGTGGCCCATCCGCTGACACGCGCGGCTTATGCCTTTGCCCAGTGGCGCGCCCACGACATCACACCCTGGGACGAGTTATTGGAACCTACGATTGCAGCCATCATTCTGGGACGCGACGAATTGGGCGAGGCCGCTACATTCTTGCCGCTTTCGGAAAGCCATCGCTTTGATCGTCATGGGTTGACCAAAAACGCAGGCGGAGCTGAGGCGCGACTGACTGTGTTTTATGCTGCCATCAGGCAGGGAGCCCTCAACGCGAACATGGAACTTGAGCGGTTGGGAAACTGGCATGCGCGTGCCGAACAGACCACGCTGCACCTATCTGGACGTACGCCGGGTGCGTTGATCCGGACGATGATGAAGTATCCCATTGTTTCGGCAGAATTGGTGTCCAGGGATACCGGTTGTTCGCGGCCTTCGGCGCGGCGTAACCTCAATCTCTTTGCAGATCTCGGCCTCATCCGTGAAGTGACCGGACAGGATCGCTACCGGTTCTGGTCGGCGCTGCTTTAGGGGCCGTCAGACGCGGCAAACCCCTGACGTCAAAGCCCCAAAATACCCAAAGTCGCTTGCCCTTTGGCCCCCTGGTTTCTATCAGTATCGACATGACATTGGCGACCAAGCAGACCATTTCCGACCAGATCGTTCAGTCGCTGACCGATCAAATCGTGCGTGGTGAGTTGCAGGCCGACACCAAATTGCGTCAGGACCATATCGCACGCACGTTCGAAACCAGCCATGTGCCGGTCCGCGAAGCGCTGCTGCGGCTCGAGGCGCGCGGGCTGGCGGTCAGCCAATCTCGCCGCGGGGTGCGGGTGGCGCCTTTTGACCCGGCCGACATGCGTGAAATCCGCGAAATGCGCCTGGCGTTGGAACCGCTTGCGCTTGGTCACTCCGTTGCGCATCTGACCCTTGAGCAGCGGCAAGAGGCCGAAGCCGCACGCGTCGCCTGTGATGAAGCGCAAGATCTGTTTACGTGGGAGGTGCAGAACCGGCGGTTTCATCTGGCGATCATCGCAGGCTGTGCGATGCCGCGTCTGAAGGCCGAAATCACGGATTTGCAGATGCTAAGCGCCCGGCACTTGCTTGCAACCTATTCCAACGCGTGGTCCCGGCGTGAGGACCGTGATCACCGGGCGATCATGACGGCAATCAATCGACGTGATGTGGAAACAGCCGTGGCTGTGCTGCGGCGTCACTTGTCACGGTTGGGTTAACGTCTCCGGGCGATCATCCAGACAGGATCGTAGGTCAGAGGCAGTTTGCCATCTTGCCCGAATTGCCTGTTATAGCGGCGCTCAAAATCACCCAGTTTTGAGCGTGACCACCGCGCGTTGGATTGCCCATTCACCCCGGTTTTTCGCAGGTGCCTGAGAAGGGGCAGGGCGCCGTCAAACCACAAGACAATCGGGTCTTGTGCCAGGTGGACAATCTTTAGCGAAGCGGGTGCCTTGGCGGCCCAATCCCCGGCGTTACAGTATCCGGGTGCGGCCGCGGAAGAACCCAAAGTCTGCAATTCATGAAACTGCGCGGATCCAAAACCGCTGAGCGCCAGCAGCCCACCCGGAACCAGATGGTCGCTGAGCCTTTGTAACAGCTGAGTTTGGTCTGGGATCCACTGAACCGTCGAGGCCGAGCAAATGAGGTTCAGGCCGCTTGGAATCGACAATGTTTCAATCGGGCCGGCGGCAAAGGCATCAACTTTGTTGGCAATGGCCTCTCCGCATTCGGGAACGAGATCATTGGCCATCATCCAGTTGATCTTAATCTGCCCCCGCAGCGTTGCGGTCAGATGGCCCGTGCCGCAGCCAAATTCGAAGGCGCGATCCACTGATCCAGTGACATGGGCATCAAGCGCGGACACCAGCGCTTTGGCAATCCGGGCCTGCGCTTCGGCAGCGTCGTGATAGCTGGCCAACCCCCGGCGAAAGCTCTGCCGGACGCGGCGTTGATCGGGGTCGAGAACGATGGACTTCATGGGGCAATGACCTCCTGCCAGGTGGACCAGCGTGCAAAGGGCGCATGTGGGGCATCGATCCGGGCGATGCGATCCTCTTGCCCCTGCCATCCGCGCTGTTGATTGGCGGCGGGCATGATCCTGTCAGCCGACGCTATCCAGATGTGGTCAAACTCAACCGTCGGTGCGTCGCCTCGCTCGCCAATGGCGATCAGTTCCGATTTGCGGGTATCAACGTCGATCTCGGCAAAGTCCTGCTTGGCGCCAAAGCAACGTGCGAGGAAAAGTTGATAGGCCTGCAACGACAAGGTTTCGATGGTCCTGGACATTGCAACAGGTGGGACGCCTGTCGTCCGATTGACCGGAGTCAGAGTGCCATTTACGGCCACCTTGCGCGCAAACAGGTCGGGATGGTTGGCCTGCCAATGGGCGAAAGACGCGACACCAAAGGAATAGGCGATCAATGTTGCCTTGGCATAACGGCTCAGATCGGGAAGGTCGGTCGAGAGATCGCGATAATCCTGAACGAACAGGATGTCCTGTCGCCCTTGCAGATGGGCAAAGGGTGCAGCGCCCAAAGCCCAACCACCAAAGATGACGATCACCTCGTCCGCGATAACCGACTGCTGCAACCATGCGACCTGCATCAGAGTTCCCGCGCCAATCGCAGCATACCGTCACAGATCGAGGTAAGCTCAGCGTCAGAGGTGACAAATGGTGGCATGCAGTAAACGTTGCGCCCGAAGGGGCGCAGGAACACGCCCATGTCCCGCGCCAGGCCATGGGCCTGATCGGCGCTGACATGGTGGTCCATTTCGATCACGCCAATTGCGCCCAATACACGCACATCTGCCACATTTGGCAGATTGCGGGCCGGGGCGAGCTGTTCTTTCAGCCCGGTTTCGACCCGGCTGACATTGGCGTGCCAGTTGGTTTGCTTCAGCAGGTCAAGGCTGGCCATGGCCGCGACACAGGCCAGCGGGTTTGCCATGAACGTCGGGCCGTGCATGAACACACCGGGCTCGCCATTTCCGATTCCTGTGGCCACGCGATCGTTGGTCATGGTGGTGGCAAAGCTGATGTGCCCCCCGGTCAGCGCCTTGCCCATGCACAGGATGTCCGGTTCAATGCCTGTGAAGTCGGTGGCAAACAATCGTCCGGTGCGGCCGAAGCCAGTGGCGATCTCGTCAAAGATCAACAACACGCCAAACTCATCACACAGCGCGCGTGCCTGGTTCAGGTATTCGGGGTGATAGAAATACATACCCCCGGTTCCCTGTACGACCGGCTCGAGGATAAAGGCCGCGATCTGTGCGTGATGCTCTTCCAGTACAGCGCGCAACGCGGCGATGCCGTTTGATGCAGGGTCGTCTGGCCAATCCTGATCAATAGCGATCGGGGGCTGCGGTACGAAATGCTGGATGCTGAGTGCGCCCTGAAATAGGTGGTGCATGCCGGTGACAGGGTCACATACACTCATCGCTTTCCATGTGTCGCCGTGATATCCCGAGCGGGTGGTGACGAATTGGCTGCGGCCCGGATAGCCAATGGCGTGTTGATACTGTACCGCCATTTTCATTGCCACTTCTACCGAGACCGAACCGCTGTCGCAGTAGAAAATCCGTTGCAGCGAGGCGGGCGTGATTTCCAGCAGCTTTCGCCCCAGATCAATCGCCGGATCATGTGTCATGCCGCCGAACATCACATGCGGCAGGCGGTCGAGCTGGTCGTGAATGGCCCGCGTGATCGCCGGGTTGCGGTGGCCGTGCAACATGCACCACCACGACGACATGGCGTCGATCAGGCGGGTGCCGTCCTCCAGCGTGATCCACACGCCTTGGGCCTCTTTCGCGACAAAGGTCGGTCCCGGATTCTCGACGTTGGTGTAGGGGTGCCAAAGGTGTTTCTGGTCAAACTCAAGTGGTGTCATGCGGTCAATCCCTGGCGGATGGAGTCCATGTCGATTGCGGTAAATGCCTGATCCAGCGCTTCGGGTGTGACCTCTTCCATGACAGGCAGACGTCCCAGGTGGGTGCAGTTCCCGAAATCAATGATTGTCTGTTCGACCAGCGGTTCGGCCTCACCGATGAACGCGACACCCATCACAGCACAGTTGCGTTCTCGCAGCGCGGCAAGGGACAGCAATGTGTGGTTGATCGTGCCCAGTTTGGTGCGCGCGCACAGGATCACCGGGGCGTTCCACTGCGCAAAGAGATCGGCAAAAAGCACCTGCCGGTTCAAGGGCACCAGCAACCCACCGGCACCTTCGACGACCAGCGGCCCATCGACCGCGGGCAAGGGCAGGGCGGCGGGTTCAATGTTTACCCCTTCGGCCTCGGCTGACAGGTGGGGCGAGGCGGGCAGGTTCAGCAGATAGCCTTCGGGCAGGACGGGTTGGCCGGACAGACGAGCGACGATCTGGCTGTCGGTTTCTACCTCGATGCCCGATTGCACCGGCTTCCAATACATTGCCTTCAGCGCACGGGTGAGGCCTGCTGAAAACACGGTTTTGCCGATTTCGGTATCGGTTCCGGTAACGATTACGGGTTGGGTCATGTGGCTGTGGTCTCCATTGCCTGGGCCAGATCGCGGAACATCTCCGAGATCACCGGGGCAGGGGTGTTGAGCGTGATGGAAATCCGCAGGCGCGAGGTGCCGCGTGGCACTGTCGGAGGGCGGATGCCGCGGATGTCATAGCCGCGGTCCTGCATCTGCTGCGCAAGCGCCATCGTCGGTTTGTCCGCACCGATGATGACCGGCATGATCTGGCTTTGGAAACCGGTCAGGCAAAGGTGGTTTTCGGCCTGTGCATGGGCATGGCGGATCAAGTCCAGCGCTTCGGTTTGCCGGGCGGGGTTGCTGCGCAGTTCATTCAGCGAAGCCCGCACCAATGCGGCGTTGAGAGGGGAAGGGGCAGTCGCAAAGATAAACCCACGGGCCTTGTTGATCAGCGTGTCGATTGCCGACTTTTCCCCGCAGATCAGCGCGCCGGAAACCCCAAGCCCCTTACCGCAGGTGTGAAGGGTCAACAGGTTCTCGCGATCGGCAAAGGCATGGCTCAGCCCGCGCCCCATGTCGCCAAAAACGCCGGTTGCATGGGCCTCATCCACAACCAAGATCGCATTGTGGGCGTCAGCCAGTGCCATCAGATCGGTCAGGGGGGCCAGATCGCCGTCCATGGAATACAGGCTCTCGACCGCGATCCAGATCTGGCCGGTGTTGCCCGCCGCGCGCCAGACGCGGATTGCATCCTCGGCCGCCGTCACATCATTGTGGGCAAAGGATTGATTTTCTGCGCGGCCCAAGCGCATCCCGTCATGGGTGCTGGCGTGGATCAGCGCGTCATGGAGCACCAGGTCTTCATGACCGGGCAGGGCTGAAAAGATCGCGGTGTTGGCCTGAAACCCGCCGCCCATGAACAGGGCGGCCTGGGTGCCAAAGAACGTGGCGGCGTCCTGCTCCAATAGCATATGCTCATCCGCATTGCCGCGCAGCAGGCGTGAGCCGCCCGCGCCAACCGGAACACCGCGTTCCAGAGCATCTCGGGCGGCATCTCGCAGCTCTTCGGACCCGGCCAATCCAAGATAGTCGTTTGACGCAAAATCATGCCCGGCCCGCGCGATCAACGCGCGGTAACGGCCCCTCGTCTGCAACGCAGTCAGGGCACGATCATGCCAGGCAAAGAACGTCATTTCGAAGCGTCACATCCCACGGCCATCGCCTGGATGCCAAGCTTGGCAAACAACTGGCCGTCCTTGTCTTCTTCGGGGTTGTCGGCGGTCAACAGCGTGTCGCCAACAAAGATCGAGTTGGCCCCGGCAAAGAAGCACATGGCCTGCATCTCGTCGCTCATGTCAGTGCGGCCGGCGGACAGGCGCACATGCGATTTTGGCATTAGGATACGGGCCAGTGCACATGTGCGGACAAACTCGATCGGGTCTAGCTTTTCGACATTCGCAAGTGGCGTGTCGGCGATCGGAATCAGCATGTTGACGGGCACTGAATCCGGGTGCTCGTCCAGTGTGGCGAGTGAGACCAGCATGTCGATGCGGTCCATTTGCTGTTCGCCCATGCCGACGATGCCCCCTGCGCAGACCTTCATGCCGGCCTCGCGGACGCGGTTCAGCGTGTCGATGCGATCTGCAAAGGTGCGGGTGGTGATAATTTCCGAGTAGTAGCGCTCGGATGTGTCGATGTTGTGGTTGTAGTAATCCAGACCGGCGTCACGCAGGCGGAACACCTGGGTGTCGTCCAGCATGCCCAGGGTCATGCAGGTTTCCATCCCAAGATCCTTGACGCCCTGAATCATCGCCTCGAGCGCAGCCATGTCGCGGTCCTTGGGCGACCGCCAGGCCGCGCCCATGCAATAGCGGGTCGCGCCACCCTCTCTGGCTTTGCGCGCCTCGGCGATCACACGTTCAACCTCGATCAGTTTCGATGCCGAAAGCTTGGCGCCGTTGCGGGCGGATTGGCTGCAATAGGCGCAATCCTCGGCACAGCCGCCGGTCTTGATCGACAGGAGTTTCGAGCGCTGGACCTGATTGGGGTCAAAATGGGTCCGGTGCACGGTCTGTGCTTGATAAAGCAGGTCCATGAACGGTTGACTATAGATCTTTTCAGCTTCTTCACGGGTCCAGTCCGTGCGAACCGATGGTGTATCCAGCACGTCGGTGCTCCTTTTATAGATAAAAATTCCCTGCCTGACGCATGAGTTAGTTTTTTATCTACAAAGAGAGTCGGTGCAAGCAGAAATGCTGCCGCGCAGCGAATTGGCGCCAGGTCCTCTGCGTATGTGTTTCCATGGATCGAGGGGCGCAAGCGTCGAAAAGGTACTCCGCCGGGACATTTGGGTCCCGGCGTTCGAGCGGTGTCTGAAAAGATATTTATTTCAGAAGGTTGGGCACAAAAAGTGCCCGGTCGACCCCGGCCAGCGCATCATAGCGGGCCTCGCGTGGGTGGGCGAGGTTGAAGGTTCCCGCGCGCTTGTACCATGTCCGGCCCAAACGACCTGCGACACAATCCAGCACCCGGTTGCCTTCGGCGTCATCACCAAAACCCAATGCGTCTGGCAATGTCTGCTGGGTCAGATTCGGGTCAGCGGCCAGCGCGTCGGCCATTCCCAGAACCATCAAATCCCATTGCAGGTAGCTGACGCCAAGTTGCGCCTCGTCGCCCGCGCTGATGCCCAGACCATCAGTCGGCGTCGCGCGCCAGGTCTTTTCTGGCACGCCGATCTCGCGCGCCATCCACGGCACTTCCCAGGATTTCAAGAGTGACTGGATCGGGGCCACATCCCCCACGTCACCATTCAGCGTCCAGAATCCCGCTGCGAGTTCTGAAAAATTGTCCGTGCTGGCCACGATCCCACCATAGCGATGTGCCTGATCGTAGAGAGTGATCATCCGCAGCCGCGCCCGCATGTTGCCGCGCCGGATGCGCAGACCCGCATCGTCACCGTTGGACAACGCAGGGTCCAGTTTGGTCAGCCCTTGGACCATCGCATGAAACTGCGGTGTCAGGTCGATGTTGTGATGCTCGATTCCAAGCGCGGCGCAGGCTTCTTCTCCGCGTGCTGTTTCCTCGGGGTTCTGTTCGATGGGCATGGTGTGGCCCACCACGCGCCAACCGGCTGCTTTGAACAACGCCGCTGTCAGGGCGCTGTCCACACCGCCGGACATGCCGATGACGGCTGCGCCGATTCCGTTCTGTTCACGATAGGCGGTCAGATCGGCCAGGATGCGGGCCATGTCGGCGCGCAGGGTTTCTTCCTGCGCAAAGGCACCGCTTTCGATACGCATGTCCAATTGGGCATCAAACCAAGGGGTCAGGGCGCCGATGGTAGTTTGGCGGGACAGGTCCAGGATTTCAGATTTCAATGACATGCGGCCTCCGACACCAGCGCGTGCAAACTTGGGTTGCTGTCTTCTTAGCCGAGGCGGGGGATTGATTGAAACCGATTTCGGAGCGTGCGGACGGTGGCGCCCGGTGGGCGCTCAAAAATTTGGCATGAGATGCCCGGCAGCCGGGCAAGCTGAGTGGGCGGCCGTTCAACTGCGCGCCACTGGGCCGGGTCATGGGCCGGGTAATGGGCAGGGCCACGCAGGGGTGGCTCTGCCTCTCCAAATTGGTGCCCTCGGATCTGCGTCTCGGGGGTGTTCCGCTGCGCTGAGCTGTGCGACCTTGTGCCGGAATCGCATTGCGCCCGCGTCCAGACCCAGGTTCAGGTAAGGTGTCTTGCGGTTGGCCATACCGGTTTGTACCTCTTCCAGCACCTCTTTGTCTTCGTTGAATGCCATCACGGCACCGGCAAACATCTTTTCGTCAATCGCCGTGTCATCGGCAAACATGTTGCGGTGTTGGAACCAGAAATAAAGCGAGGTTTCGTCATCCACCGGAGTGATGAAATTGTACGATATGTTGATGAACGCATTCTCGGACATCGGTTTGTCGGCGCCGCCCTCGCCCGGAGGGGTGTAAATGGACATGTTGATCGCGGTGGACGGGGTTCGGCATTCATAATGCTGCTTGCGGTCACAATTGTCGCCAAAGGGCAGCATCTGGGCGTAGTAGGGGGGCGCAGGTTCCTTGGCAATCCAACGGGAAATGACAACAAAATCATCGCCTTCTTCCAGGGCCAGAGGTCGATTGTCGGTGCCTGCCCCTGCGAACGACGTCAGGTGAACCCAGGCCACATGACTGGGATCAAGCAGGTTGTCTGTGATATAGAGATAGTGGCACTTCATCTCCATCGCGCCCTGCTGGGTTTTACCCCATGCCGGGTTGTCAAAGTTTGGGATGTCGATGATGTCGGCAGGATCGGCATCCTTCGCATCACCCATCCAGATCCATAGGAAACCATAGCGGTCTTCGACCGGATAGCTGCGGACAACGGCGCGTTAGGGGACAGCGTTTTCCTGTGTCGGGGCCGCGACGCAGTTGCCGGTGCAGTCAAACGTTAGCCCGTGATAGCCGCATACAACGGTGCTGCCCCTAATACTGCCCTTCGAGAGCGGCAACTTTCGGTGGGGGCAAGCGTCTTCAAGTGCGATGGGTTCGCCTGATTCACCGCGAAATAGCACGATCCGGTCGCCCAGCAGTGTCATAGCTTTCAGAGATTGATCGAAATCGCTGCTACGGCCTGCCACATACCAGAAGTTTCGAACAAATGCGCCGGTTCCTGTCAGGTCTTTCTGCATCTTTGGCCCTCGCTGTCTGATCAATTTGGGATAGTCGGAAACGATCACTCGGTCCTTGCACGACACGGTGCAATTTTCCTACCAAGAAAAAAATTAACTGACAAGAATGAATTCACCTGATGAAGGTTGTGCCGGGTGTGCGACGTGTACAGTGGACATCAGCCTGTATTTGCGTCTCGCCGATCCGCGGATCATCTCGATTTCATTGGCCTTACCGGTGAAGCAATGCTTCGGGACCGAGAATCCGGTGCTGCGTGAAAACACCCGTGTTTTGGGGGTGCCGCCCTCTTCGGACAGTAAGAGCCAGGAAAGGGCCGTCGTTTCGGAGATTTCATTGTGACCCTCATGGCGGGATAGCTGAGGTCAAGCAAGACGTGGGAAAGTCGGGAACCAACCGGAACCCGACGTTGCCTTGGGGCTCTTGGTGGGTATGGTGCCCTCTGTCGAAAGGGGCGCTGCAACACCGGTGATCTTGCAGGCAATCGCATATAGTCATTCAGATCAATTGCTGGCGAATAGAGGTGCGGGTGGACGTGGCTCAGACATCCCAGGCCACCGGCATCGTCAATGGCCCCCGGAAGGCCCACCCGCCAAGATGGGTTTCCCCAACCAGTCGCAGGGTGCGCAACCTGTCAAAGATCGCAGGCAAAGCCACCTCTGCGATCAGGCACCGCGCTGCCCAGGCTCCGGCGCAGAAATGGGGGCCTGCGCCAAACGCGATCGAAGGTCCGTGATCCTGGGTCAAGTCAAACGCATCTGGTCGCTCGAACACCCGTTCATCCCGATTACCCGATCCGAACATGAAAAAGACCCTGTCACCCGGAGCAAGTGAAACACCGTGCACGTCATGGGGCTTTGCGATCTCGCGCGGGGACATCCCGATAGGGGACATCCAGCGCGCGTATTCTTCAAACACGTCCATCCAGGTGGCTTGCCCGTTTTGAACGAGCGCAAGCTGGTCGGGATGGGTCAACAAGGCCCAGACCGCCCCGGCAATCACGTCGCGCGGTTCATTCTGTCCGCCCGAGATTGCAAGCTTGATGTTCGCGCTTATCTGCTCATCCGATAGCCCAGCCTGCATTTGCACCGACAACAAAGAGGAGTCCGGGGTCGACGTTAGCGCAGGTTTTCGGCCCGCAATATGGCGATCAATGGAGGCCGTGCAATCATGGCATCGTGCTTCGATTTCGGGATCACCGGCATAATTTGCACAGCCGTCGATCATGCCCTGACTGGTGCGATCCATCTCCTGCCAGGTCATATTGATCAACCCGGTCATGACACGCAGCGCGTCCCCAGAAATCCGCTTGGCGATGTCCTGAACCATGTCAGCCTGGCCTTGCGGGTGCAGGTCATTCAGGGTTGCTCGGGTCATTTCGACAAACTGCGCCTTCCAGGTGTTTTTGACAGTCTTGGGCGAGACAGTCGGAAAGATCGCCTTGCGCTCGGCCATATGTGCATCGCCATCTTTGCGCATCATGTTCTGGCCCATGAGGCGCGTCATCAGCCCTTCGGGCTGGGTTGACGAGAAGACGTCGATCTTTTTCTCATTCGCAAAGATGTCGTCGCGTCGGGTGATCAGGACCGCGTTCAATTGCGGAACAAAGGCGACCGGGGCGTGTTTGCGCAAATGCTTGAGATCCGGATATGGGTCATTCCAGAACGCGACAGGATCAATCTCATAGATTGGCGCATTGGACATTTGGTGGGCCTCCCACATGGCTGGTTGTCATGTCAACATACCCGCTGTTGTTGAGTCAATCCGATTTCGCTAGGGTCGCAACAAAGCGAGGTTTTGATGACGAAACTTGACGAACTACCGGACGAAATGTTTCTGACGGAATTGGAACAGCCGGGGCGGCAGACCCTGAGCTTTTCGCGCTCTCCCACGGTATTGCTGAACTTTGCCGCCAACCGGTTCACCCGCAATGCATCCCGCCACTACCAGAGCGCTTTTGGCATTGGGGCAATGGATTGGAGGATGCTGGTTAGCCTGACCCGCAATCCCGGCAGTAGCGTGTCGCATGCCAGCACCACGATTGGTATCGACAAAGGCGCTGTCAGCCGCAGCCTGACGCGCCTGGAAAAGGCGGGATTGGTCGAGGCGCAGTGCAACAGTCCTGATGAACGCCGAAAGGAGTGGTTTCTGACCGACAGGGGGCAAGAGCTACATGACACTGTTCTGGTTGCAGCCTTGGAACGGCAAAAACATCTTTTGCGCGGGTTTTCACGTCAGGACGTGTCCGAGCTGAACCGGCTTTTGAGCAAGTTGCTGGAAAACCTCGACGGGAGTGAGGCGGAAAACTGAACTGTCCCGAATATTCAGGGTTGCTCTTTTGACCGCGAGTTGGTGAGTAAGTACAGCAAGATTCCTGTGGTCAGAATTGGAGACACCCCGTGATCGAACGCTTTCACACCACCGAGCGCGCCAGCAAGATCGTCAAGCACAACGGGGTGGTCTACCTCAGCGGTCAGGTGGCCGAGGGTGATACCGTTACCGACCAAACCCGCGATTGCCTGGCCAAGGTCGATGCCCTGCTGGCCGAGGCCGGAACCGACAAAGAGCATCTGCTGCAAACCACGATCTGGCTTGCAGACATGGCGGATTTTGCCGAAATGAACTTGGTCTGGAACGCATGGGTGCCGACCGGCTTTGCTCCGGCACGCGCCTGCGGCGAAGCCAAACTGGCGCGCGAGATCCTGAAAGTCGAGATCCTCGTGATTGCAGCGTTGCCCTGAGCCAAAAGGCTCACCCAGCTACGACAGGCAGTTTCAGAACGTGACCGAGACGGTCATCAAGGCGGCAGGGTGCATGTTCTTTCATGCACGGGGGCATGATCACTACGCGATTTGATCTATAAGGGACACGGTTCAAAGAGCGCGCCGTAAATATCGCCAACGGGCTTCTGAAACGCTTGGGGTCAACTCGAAATCAGCGTTGTTCATGCTGTGCAACGCTGACACCTGATCAGTCCTCGGCATCATGCCACACTGCATTTCGCAGGGCCGCCAGTTCGTCGTCTGTCGGTACAACACCGGTGATACAGTACAAGTAGTCTCGCCCTCGTGCGGCGCGAGTTTCCATTGTTTCGCGTTGATCCAGCGCGTCATATCCGATCTGAGTGAAATAGGTGATCCGTGCTCGTGTTTCGGCCTCGGACCTGGGGTATGCGAAGCGTTCGAACATATCTGTTAGAGCATCAACGCGCGCAGTATCTGATAGATCCAGCGCCCGCCGAACGCTTCCGGATCGTCGCGCCCAATCGCGGATGGCAAAGTCCAGCTGTGTGTCAAACGTCCCGTCGGCAACCCAGATGCGGTAAACCTGAACCAACGCATGGTTGATCGTTGGAGCCGGTCGTTTGGTGCTTTCGACCAAGGCCTTCGTATTGGTCGACTGCCAATGATCGAGCAGAGCGTTCAACAGGTCGGTGCGGTTTTTGAAGAACCAATAGAAACTTGATCGAGCGCATTCCAGCTTTTCGGCCAGTGTCAGAACCTTGACGCTGTCTACTCCGTCTGAAATCAGCGTATCCAAGGCGATCTGAATCCAATCTTCGCGACTGGTGCGGCTTGGCCCGCGACTGCGGGGTTTGGGGTCGTCTGGCTTATCGGTATCCGTCATAAGTCAGGAAAGGTACAGGGCTGTACGGAATTGGCAAGGGTTTACTGCGTTCGAACCGACAGTCCGACTGGTTCGCATTTCGTGATCGAAGACCTGCGAAGTGTGAAGTGTTTAGACGGGACTGTGGCATTGATCATCGGATTAGGCGAACTGGGGATTTGGGGTTTGACAGTGCATTGGCGAAACCTCTGGCGAGCCGTGGACGCGGATGAGCATTGGGGGATTTTTGATTGAGAGCCAGAAGAGATATCAAGGCCGCCAAAGCAACATTGGTCAGAATCGAAATCATCCGCGCCATCAAGAAAGAACAGGCCCGAAGCATCACACCGGGCATTGCAGCCGAAAACACCCTTGTGGCCGCACTGTTCGCTAACGCAGCCTGAACAAGAAGTGTCTGGCTATCTGCGTTTAGAGCCGATAAATCCAACAGTCCCCGCTGGACGACCCGCCACCCTAGTCGAGGCCAAAGAAACCGCGGCAGAACAACAGGAATCGTTCCGCAGCGGGCGTCAGCGGCACGCCTTTTCGAACTCCGACGACGATGCGGATCGGGTCTTGCCCGCTGTCGTAGGGACGCGTGATCAGGGCTTTGCCATCATAGGTCATCGCAGATGCGGGTTTGGTGGCCAGAACGGTGTAGCCCAAGCCGTGCCCAACCATAGAGCGCACCATCTCCAGCGATCCTGGCCTGAACGCAATATTGGGGCTGCGTCCCATGACGGTTTGATAGTCGGTTAGAAAGCTGTCGGTGGGAGGCCCGTCGAGGTGGATCATCGGTCGGCCTGCCAGATCCCTGGGGCCGACTTTGGGCAATGTCGCCAGAGGATCATTTTCAGGCAGCAGCACATACAACTCAAGCGTTGCCAAAACATCCACACTGATGTCATCGGGCAGGTCATGATCGTAGAGCAGTGCGACCTCACATTCGCCTGACAACAGGCCGCCCTGAATGCGCCGTTGGTCCCCTTCGACCGGCTTGATCTGGATCGGCTCTTCGCCCTCGGACAACAGGCGCATCATTTCGGGCACAAGATATGGGCCGAAGGAATGGAAGCACCCGACCGAAAGGGTGTGTTTGGCTTGAGATTTTCCGGTGCTGATCGAGTCCGCGCCTTCGATGCGGGACGCGGCGCCATAGGCGCGGTTGGCATAGATCAACGGCGAACCGCGACCGGAGTTGTAGATCTCTTGAACCTCACCAAAGAACACGTGATGGGTGCCGACACGTTCGGACGATAGGACTTTGCAGTCAAAGGCCACCAGAGGATCTGCCACGCGCAAGGCGCCTGTCGTTGTTTCGACCCAGTCGGTGCAATCGAACTTGTCGTTGATCTGATCCTTGAACCGGCCGGCAAATGTGTCCGAAATATAGGACTGATCATCGCGCAGAACATTCACCACGAAACAGCCGTTTTCAATAATCACCCGAGCGGCCGGGGACATGTGATGGACGCAGACCAACAGGGTGGGGCGCGGCGTGTCGGCGCTGACCGAGGACATGGCGGAGACGGTGACACCTGCGCGTCCCGATGTGCCGTCGGTCGAGATGATGTTGACGGTGCAGGCGGCCTGGCTCATCCCGCCCAGAAACATGTTGCGCAGATCGGGGTCGATTGGGGTGAATTCGGGGGCAGTCATTGCGAACCTCCTTTGCTGCCTGTCAGATATTGTGCCAGCGACAGGGCCTTACCGGCGCTGTCGACCAGTTGCTTGCCCAGAACGTGCATGGCGTCGAATTGGCGTGGCGACAACGGGTCGAACAGGACATCGTTGACCTCTTGCTGAACCGGGGTGAGCGAGGTGAGCAACTCGTCTGCCTTGGGTGTCGTTTGCAGCAGCACCCGGCGGCGATCATCGGGGTTGGTGCGTTTGGTCAGAAGATCCAGTTTGACCAGTTTTCCCACCTCGATGGTCACAAATGGTCCTGACAGCGACAAATGTTGCGCGATGGCATTGACGCCCAGACCGCGATCGCCCTGCATATGGGCCACCGAAATCAGGATCGTGTATTGAATCCCGGTCAATCCGATGTGGGCGCCGAACTCTTGCCGGATGGATTCCAACCGGACAGAGAACGCAAGCAGCGCATGCACCATCTCGCGAAACTGCGCATCGCTGCCGTCCTTTAGCAGCGCATCGCGTGTCACGGTCCGAGTCGTGTTCACGTCGGGCATATCAGCTTTCTGATCTGGCATGTTCATTTTCCGATTTTGGGGCAGGGGCCGTGTCTGACCCCCGCCGGTCTCACTTATTCCGCCGCAACTGACGTGATCCCGGCCAGGGTATCGTCGAGGTCGATCTGATCCAGGAAGTAGTCAACCATATCCGTTGCCTCCGCCCAGTCATAGGTGCGGAACGAATGGCCTTTGACCACAAAGGAGGCGCCGGAATAGAACATCTCGTAATGGGCATGACGCGAGGCGAATTCGGACCCGACGACGTCCCAGGCCAGCTTCATGAACTTCACCCGCTCGCGTGAGGAACAGATCGGCGATTGCTGCGTGGCGTCGATGTATTTGGTCAGTTCGGGATTGTTGTAGTCGGTGACGTGGCTGGGCAGCATGATCACGCCGCCGCCGGCAAGATCACGGATGGTGTTGAGGAAGTTGCCATAGAGCTGCTGTGCGATGGTCTGGCTGGCATAAAGCGTGTGACGATCCGGCAGGAAATAGCCGTTGCGGTCGTACCCTTTGGCCTCCATCGCGTGCACGTTGCTGTCGATCATGGCCGCATCCGCGGCCAGCTGGCCCAACTTTTCACGGACCTGAGGGAAGTTGATCACACCGTTGGTTTCGGCCAGGCGGTAGGCGACACCAGTCAGGAACTTGAGCTTCACCGACAGGCGGATCTGAGCCTGATAGTTCTGATAGACATGCGCCGGGGTGGCGTGGAACTGTTTTTGCGCCATGGCGACGTCGTTGTGGACAAACACGCGCTCCCACGGAACCTTGACGTCATCAAAGTAGAGCACCGCGTCGTTTTCATCGAAGCGCGACGAAAACGGGTTGTCAAAGCGGTTGTCCACGCTCTGCTCATAGGACTTGCGCGACAGGATTTTGAGACCCGGAGCGTTCATCGGCACCACACAGGAAAAGGCGTATTTCTCTTCGCCTTCGCGCAAGGGAACCAGCTGTGTCACCAGCACTTCGTTGGCCATGATGCCGCCGGTGGCCAGCATCTTGCCACCGCGCAGGGTGATGCCTTCACCGTCCTGGTCAGCGACCCCTGCGCCGATGAATTCGCTGGCTTGTTCCGAGGCCGATTTCGACCGGTCCGCTTGCGGGTTGATGATCACATAGGTCAGGTATGTGTCATTGTCGCGGGCCTGTTCATAATAGTTCAACAGGTTCCTGGCGAACTGCGGGTTGTTCTCCTCGAACACGTCGAGCCCCATTCGCATCCCGGAAATGCACGATGCGACGTGATCGGGAGAACGACCCAGGAAACCGGCATGCAGTTTGGTCCAGGCTTCCAGCCCCTTTCGGCGCTCAATCAGATCATCATAGCTGGTGGGCAGCTGCCAGATCCGGTTTGCGGTGTGTCCGGTGTTGGTCTGGAACGTCATCACCTCTTTGTTGTCGGGACGGGACTGGAAATCATACAGCTCCCCCACTGACGCAACCGAGTTCTTGAAAGCCGCGTGTTCGGTGACGTCCCCGGCGAGCCCGCCGTTGATGAAAACCTGACGCCCGTCGCGCAGGCTTTCTATATGCTGTTTTCCTGTCTTGATCATTTCCTGGTCCTTTCCCGAAAGACGGCTTGCGTCCTTTGCATGGTTTCAAAGCTAAATAACTTTGGAAGAAAGGTATATATTAAAGCTTAAGTGATTCCTAGTGAAATTTCACAATGTGTGCTTTACGAGCGCAAAAAGCCGACAGGGGGGTCCTGCCGGCCAGTCGTGGGGAAGGTGTTGGAGCGTCAGTTTGGTGTGATCAAGGGGAACATACCGTTTGCAATATCTAGGATTTGCCTATCCATTCCGCTTGAATGAGCGACCATGATCCCGGTTGGTGCGCTGCCGGATTGATGCATTGGCAGCGAGATTGCGCACCCATCCATAAAATTTATCACCGACGGATTGCGCAGCATCAAAAGGTTGGTGCCCCCATAAAGCTGCTCGTCCGCATCCAGATCGGCAATTTTGGGGGCTACGGTCGGTACGGTCGGCAGGACCAGTGCATCATACCCCGCCAACTCATCCGCCATGTCAGCAATGAAACGCTCGCGATCTTGCAGGAGCGTGATGTAGTCTGCAGCAGTCTGACTTTCACCCTTGCGGATGCGGGTGATGACGCGAGGGTCGTAGCCGTCTGGCTGCTTGGCCATCAGTTCCTTGTGCCAGTGCAATGCTTCAGCTGCCGCAAACCCGCCCTTTGCGTTGATATGAGGCAAGCGATCCAATGGGGGGACCACGCGTTCGTCAACAGTGGCGCCGTGCTGGCGCAGCGTGGCCAGAGCGGCCGCAAAGTCAGCGGCGACTTTCCTGTCCACGCCGTTCAGAACCAGGTTTGTCGGGGCCAGCAAGCGCAGACCCGATATGGGCCTTGGTGTTGCGGGTTTGGGCATGTCCCCGGCCAGGATCCCATCCAGGATTTCGACGCAACGTGGCGAGCGCCCGAGCGATCCGATGCTGTCCAGTGTAAAGGACAACGGAGCGGTACCACCCAGCGAGACGCGCGATTGCGTGGGTTTGTAGCCGATCAGCCCGCACAGGGCGGCGGGGATACGACAAGACCCACCTGTGTCCGACCCAATCCCGGCGTGGGCCATGCCATCTGTGACGGAAACGACTGCACCTGAAGACGAACCGCCTGGAATACGGCCGTTGGCACGATCCCAGGGGTTGGCAGGGGTGCCATAGTGCGGGTTCATGCCCAGTCCGGAAAAGGCGAACTCGGTCATGTTTGTGCGTCCGACAAGTACAAAACCAGCCTGACGCAAATTGGCGATGGCTGGCGCATCTGCATTCGCCGGGGCGCCAGCCAGAACTCTGGACCCGGCCCGTGTGACCTGCCCCTGAACGTCGAACAGGTCCTTGACTGAAATTGGAATCCCGGCATAGGCAGAAGGATGCTGACCCACCTTACGCAGGGCATCCATCGCGTCGGCGGTGGCAAGTGCCCCGTCCCGGTCGAGCTGAATGAACGCACGCGGACCTTCGCCTTGTTCAGCGTTTTCCAAACACGCCTCGGTCAACACACGCGACGTGGTGGCACCAGTGTCCAGTGCCTGCGCCAGGGATTCCAGTGTGGTCATGACCTAGGCGTCCTGATCGTAATAGTGGATTTCCAGTAGAACGCAGCCCTGGTTCGATTTGAAAGGGCCATGGTAGGCGCCGGGCGGACGGCAGGCATAGGTGTTGGGTTCGAACGCTTCGCCGCCATCGCCGTTTTTGTCGTTGCCAACGGTCAGATCCCCCGAGACGAGATACACCTCTTCCCAGTAGTCATGCACGAAAGGTGCGGTGGTATAGACACCGGGATGAAAGCGCAGCAATCGCGTGCGGTTGCCGGTCTTGCCGGTTTCGTCCAGCGACCCGGCGAGGATCTTCTGCTCGATGCCCTGCGGGTACCCGGCCGGCACGTGCCACCCTTCGGTGCCCATGTCGATGGAGTAGAACTCCCTGTGTTCCTTGTTGATTGTCATCTGGTTCTCCAATTTGGTCTGGTGCCGTTTTCCTGCAAGGAAAACGAACCGGAATTTTTCGAAAATTCCGGCTGCATATAGCTGACGTCAGTCATTAGGTTTGGTGTGGATCCATTGTTCATTGCCCTTCATCGGGTCCTCGATTGGCAGGCTCATCGCCTGTCTCTTATACACATCTGAC
>FYBJ01000205.1_pt1 | contig 23302 bp, 19 predicted proteins | sample 1134611 | NCBI WGS metagenome assembly FYBJ01 (sample SAMEA104116008, study PRJEB20421) | marine metagenome | isolation source: marine | reverse complement strand
GCGAGAGTGCGTATAATTCTCGCTTCTTTGCCGGCAGGACTTGGCAGACGCTCTTTAACAAACTGGTATCAAGTAATTTGTGTGGGTACTTGCGTGGAAATGTTTCTTGGAAATATTTGACGCTGAGTATTCGCTAAGAATGCAAACGTCAATCAAAGTTATTGTCTCTGACTTATAGAGACTAAAAGAAGTCGTAAATTAAACTGAAGAGTTTGATCATGGCTCAGATTGAACGCTGGCGGCATGCAACACATGCAAGTCGTGATTAAGAGCTTGCTCTTATGATTAGTGGCGGACGGGTGAGTAACGTATAGGGATCTGCCTGTTAGTGGGGGACAACAGCCGGAAACGGCTGCTAATACCGCATACGCTCTACGGAGGAAAGTGGGGGATCTTCGGACCTCACGCTAACAGATGAACCTATATCAGATTAGCTAGTTGGTGGGGTAAAGGCCTACCAAGGCGACGATCTGTAGCTGGTTTGAGAGAATGATCAGCCACACTGGGACTGAGACACGGCCCAGACTCCTACGGGAGGCAGCAGTGGGGAATATTGGACAATGGGGGCAACCCTGATCCAGCAATGCCGCGTGTGTGAAGAAGGCCTTCGGGTTGTAAAGCACTTTAAGTTGGGAGGAAAAGCTTGTGGTTAATAACCGTAAGTGTTGACGTTACCAACAGAATAAGCACCGGCTAACTCCGTGCCAGCAGCCGCGGTAATACGGAGGGTGCAAGCGTTAATCGGAATTACTGGGCGTAAAGCGCGCGTAGGCGGTTTGTTAAGTCAGATGTGAAATCCCCGGGCTCAACCTGGGAATGGCATTTGAGACTGGCAGGCTAGAGTGTGGTAGAGGTGAGTGGAATTTCAGGTGTAGCGGTGAAATGCGTAGAGATCTGAAGGAACATCAGTGGCGAAGGCGACTCACTGGGCCATTACTGACGCTGAGGTGCGAAAGCGTGGGTAGCAAACAGGATTAGATACCCTGGTAGTCCACGCCCTAAACGATGTCAACTAGGTGTATGGAGAATTTATTCTTTGTGTATCGAAGCTAACGCGATAAGTTGACCGCCTGGGGAGTACGGTCGCAAGACTAAAACTCAAATGAATTGACGGGGGCCCGCACAAGCGGTGGAGCATGTGGTTTAATTCGATGCAACGCGAAGAACCTTACCTGGCCTTGACATGTACGGAAGATAGAAGAGATTTTATTGTGCCTTCGGGAACCGTAACACAGGTGCTGCATGGCTGTCGTCAGCTCGTGTCGTGAGATGTTGGGTTAAGTCCCGCAACGAGCGCAACCCCTGTCCTTAGTTGCCATCATTAAGTTGGGCACTCTAAGGAGACTGCCGGTGACAAACCGGAGGAAGGTGGGGATGACGTCAAGTCATCATGGCCCTTATGGCCAGGGCTACACACGTGCTACAATGGGCAGTACAAAGGGTTGCCAACTCGCGAGAGTGCGCTAATCCCATAAAGCTGTTCGTAGTCCGGATTGGAGTCTGCAACTCGACTCCATGAAGTCGGAATCGCTAGTAATCGCAGATCAGCAACGCTGCGGTGAATACGTTCCCGGGCCTTGTACACACCGCCCGTCACACCATGGGAGTTGGCTGCAAAAGAAGTAGGTAGACTAACCTTCGGGAGGTCGCTTACCACTTTGTGGTCAATGACTGGGGTGAAGTCGTAACAAGGTAGCCCTAGGGGAACCTGGGGCTGGATCACCTCCTTTCGAGAGAAACGGCTGCGTAAGTGCTCACACAAATTACTTGATGCTAAACAGACAGAGAATGGGTCTGTAGCTCAGTTGGTTAGAGCGCACCCCTGATAAGGGTGAGGTCGGAAGTTCAAATCTTCCCAGACCCACCACTTTTCCGTATCTTGCCCGTTTTTGCTGGCTCACTGCCACGAGGCAGCTTCACCATCAAAACCGACCAAGCTACGAAAAAGCCCTTGAAGATTAGGGGTGATGTGGTAACCCATGAGAAAACCTGATTACGACTGTGTAAAAGCGGATTAAGCGATTTTTACGCAGGATTTTTTAGGCTAGGCAAGGCGCCTGCCGGAGCGCGTGAAGGAACATACATAGGTATGTGACTGAGCAAGCGACAAAGGCAACGCAGCATAGCGTAAAAAAGACCAGTAAAAAGGGGCTATAGCTCAGCTGGGAGAGCGCCTGCCTTGCACGCAGGAGGTCCGCGGTTCGATCCCGCGTAGCTCCACCATTTTGGTGAGCGATAAAACAAAGCTCCACCATTGATTCTGTCTGTAAGTGAATAAATACCTGATACCGGATTTTAGTAAGTCATGTATCAAGTGTTAATACACTGCTCTTTAACAAAACGGGAAGTAACAAGGCGCATTGCGTAACTGTCGTGAGACGATTATGTGATGCAAGTAAAGAAACTTAATGTAGCAAAAAGACATATAACTCAATGTATTTCGGGTTATATGGTCAAGTGAACAAGCGCACATGGTGGATGCCTTGGCGANNNGAGGCGATGAAGGACGTGGTAATCTGCGAAAAGCACAGGCGAGCTGATAAACAAGCTTTGACCCTGTGATCTCCGAATGGGGCAACCCTTATATCTGCGGATATAAATCATTAACTGAATACATAGGTTAATGAGGCGAACCCGGCGAACTGAAACATCTAAGTAGCCGGAGGAAAAGAAATCAACCGAGATTTCCCAAGTAGCGGCGAGCGAACGGGAAGTAGCCTGCAAGTGATATTTAACGTTTTAGTGGAATGAGCTGGAAAGCTCTGCGATAGAGGGTGATAGTCCCGTACACGAAAAAGCGTTATTGGTACTAAGCTTGCGACAAGTAGGGCGGGGCACGAGAAACCTTGTCTGAACATGGGGGGACCATCCTCCAAGGCTAAATACTCCTTATCGACCGATAGTGAACCAGTACCGTGAGGGAAAGGCGAAAAGAACCCCGTTAAGGGGAGTGAAATAGAACCTGAAACCGTGTGCGTACAAGCAGTAGGAGCCCCATCACTAAGCCATTTTAGTGGTGGAACATGAAACACCTTTGAGATTGAGGTGGCGACCGATAGCGAGCCTAACCCAATAAAACAAGCAGAGGTGGCTTAGTGATGGGGTGACTGCGTACCTTTTGTATAATGGGTCAGCGACTTAATTTATGTAGCGAGCTTAACCGAATAGGGGAGGCGAAGGGAAACCGAGTCTTAATAGGGCGATTAGTTGCATGGATTAGACCCGAAACCTGGCGATCTATCCATGGTCAGGGTGAAGGTTGGGTAACACTAACTGGAGGCCCGAACCGGGATCTGTTGAAAAAGATTCGGATGAACTGTGGATCGGAGTGAAAGGCTAATCAAGCCAGGAGATAGCTGGTTCTCCTCGAAAGCTATTTAGGTAGCGCCTCATGTATCACTCACGGGGGTAGAGCACTGTTTGGGCTAGGGGGTCATCCCGACTTACCAACCCCATGCAAACTCCGAATACCGTGAAGTGCAATCATGGGAGACACACGGCGGGTGATAACGTCCGTCGTGAAAAGGGAAACAACCCAGACCATCAGCTAAGGTCCCAAAATTATGGCTCAGTGGAAAACGAGGTGGGAAGGCACAGACAGCTAGGAGGTTGGCTTAGAAGCAGCCACCCTTTAAAGAAAGCGTAATAGCTCACTAGTCGAGTCGGCCTGCGCGGAAGATGTACCGGGGCTTAAGCCATATACCGAAGCTATGGATGCCACACTTTGTGTGGCATGGTAGAGGAGCGTTGTGTAAGTCTGTGAAGGTGAGTTGAGAAGCTTGCTGGAGATATCACAAGTGCGAATGCTGACATGAGTAACGATAAAGGGGGTGAGAGGCCCCCTCGCCGAAAATCCAAGGTTTCCTGCTCAACGCTAATCGGAGCAGGGTGAGTCGGTCCCTAAGGCGAGGCTGAAAAGCGTAGTCGATGGAAAACAGGTTAATATTCCTGTACCGGCTGTTACTGCGATGGGATGACGGAGAAGGTTAGGTTAGCCAACTGTTGGATATGTTGGTTTAAGTGTGTAGGCGTGCTGCTCAGGCAAATCCGGGCGGCTTAGCTGAGGCATGATGACGAGTTCCATTAGGAACGAAGTAACTGATACCAGGCTTCCAGGAAAAGTCTCTAAGCTTCAGGTAACAGACGACCGTACCCCAAACCGACACAGGTGGATAGGATGAGAATTCCAAGGCGCTTGAGAGAACTCGGGTGAAGGAACTAGGCAAAATAGCACCGTAACTTCGGGAGAAGGTGTGCCCCCGTTAGGTGAAGCGACTTGCTCGCGGAGCTGAAGGGGGTTGCAGTGAACTGGTGGCTGCGACTGTTTATTAAAAACACAGCACTCTGCAAAATCGAAAGATGACGTATAGGGTGTGACGCCTGCCCGGTGCCGGAAGGTTAATTGATGGGGTTATTCTTCGGAAGAAGCTCTTGATCGAAGCCCCGGTAAACGGCGGCCGTAACTATAACGGTCCTAAGGTAGCGAAATTCCTTGTCGGGTAAGTTCCGACCTGCACGAATGGCGTAACGATGGCCACACTGTCTCCACCCGAGACTCAGTGAAATTGAAATTGCGGTTAAGATGCCGTATACCCGCGGCTAGACGGAAAGACCCCGTGAACCTTTACTACAGCTTTGCACTGAACTTTGAACCTACTTGTGTAGGATAGCTGGGAGGCATCGAAGCGTGAACGCCAGTTTGCGTGGAGCCGACCTTGAAATACCAGCCTGGTATGTTTGGAGTTCTAACCTCGACCCATGATCTGGGTCAGGGACAGTGTATGGTGGGTAGTTTGACTGGGGCGGTCTCCTCCCAAAGCGTAACGGAGGAGCACGAAGGTACACTAAGTATGGTCGGACATCATACGGTTAGTGCAATGGCAAAAGTGTGCTTGACTGCGAGACAGACACGTCGAGCAGGTACGAAAGTAGGTCATAGTGATCCGGTGGTTCTGAATGGAAGGGCCATCGCTCAACGGATAAAAGGTACTCCGGGGATAACAGGCTGATACCGCCCAAGAGTTCACATCGACGGCGGTGTTTGGCACCTCGATGTCGGCTCATCACATCCTGGGGCTGAAGCCGGTCCCAAGGGTATGGCTGTTCGCCATTTAAAGTGGTACGCGAGCTGGGTTTAGAACGTCGTGAGACAGTTCGGTCCCTATCTGCCGTGGGCGTTGGAAATTTGAGAGGAGCTGCTCCTAGTACGAGAGGACCGGAGTGGACGTACCCCTGGTGTTCGGGTTGTCATGCCAATGGCATTGCCCGGTAGCTATGTACGGACGGGATAACCGCTGAAAGCATCTAAGCGGGAAGCCCCCCTCAAGATAAGATTTCCCTGGACTTTAAGTCCCTGAAGGGCCGTAGAAGACTACTACGTTGATAGGTTGGGTGTGGAAGTGCAGTAATGTATGAAGCTAACCAATACTAATTGCCCGTGAGGCTTGACCATATAACCCCAAGTGCGTTGGGGTGTTACATAAGAGACCTTAAACGAATTACCGATAACTGCTCCTGCGTTATCGGCATACATCACATCCTTGTGAATAACTTCCCGAATGAGCTTGCCTGTAAAGCAAGCAGCCAGTTATGCCTGGCGGCCATAGAGCTTTGGAACCACCTGTTCCCATCCCGAACACAGCAGTGAAACAAAGCATCGCCGATGATAGTGTGGGAGTTCCCATGTGAAAGTAGGTCACTGCCAGGCTTTATATAATAGAAAAGGCCACTCCGATTGGGGTGGCCTTTTTTGTTATTTGCGGTTTAACAATATGACCTACTTGAACGGAGTGACAAAAACGCCTGGAGCGTTTTTGAATGAGCGAAGCGAACCCGTAGGGTCAGCCACAGGGATGTGGCTGATAAAGTAGGTCACCGATAACCGCTCCTGCGTTCTCGGCATACATGACATCCATGTCAATAACTGCCAGGCTTTAATATTTAATGGTAGTAAAAACGGTAGCCGAATCGTGGACCATACCAAGGATGACCGTACCAGCGGTTATAGTAAAAGCTGTGATAAGGGGAGTAGAAGGGATCGTAATAATAAGGTGTGGGACGTGGTTCGTAAATTTGCCAACGGTAACTATCCGTGACATCAATAACCGGCATGATGATTTGTTTTTCATCAATGTTACGTTTTGCAGTATCTGTGGTGGCATTACCAGAAAACGTTATTAAGCTCCCTTGTTTATATACTGCCGGGTCAAAGAACTGTTCGCTTCGAGCTATAAATCTTCCCTGACTATTATTGTTAAGCTGCGGTTTACCATAATGATTCAGCGGAAACTGCACTACCTGAATCAATGAAGCATCATTAGTATTTTCAATTTCAACAATTTCACCACCCCAGCGAACCGGTTGACCAGCCACTAATTCTTTATTAGCAATTACCTGATTTAATTGAACATCATCAGCAGGGGGGGATTTAATTTGTTTAGGTACATTACTGCAAGCAGTTAATGCTGTGAACAAAATTACGATGAGACTCAAACGCATCGTCATCACTCCAATCAGTTTTACATGTTTCTGTGACAAATAAATGCTGCATAAATTGCAATTAACAATGAAAGGTTTGGTTGATGAAGTAAAATTTTATTCAGTTGTGTGCTAGACGTGCCAGTTTAATGCTGCTATTCTTGCCGACAGTTTCCCGAACACATCCCCCAAAAATCATAACTGACGTGCAGCTCTGTGCGTTTTCAAGGCTATTTCAAAATTAAAAATCCCATTTTAGGTAACACATGAATCTGACAGAACTCAAACGCCAATCAGCTGCTGAGCTGATGGAACTCGCACTTTCCATGAATCTGGAAGGGCTTGCTAGGAATCGTAAACAAGAACTTATCTTCGCACTGGTTAAAGCACATGCCAAACAAGGCGATGATGTCTATACGACAGGTGTACTTGAGTTGCTTCCGGATGGTTTTGGTTTTTTAAGATCGCCAGAGGATTCTTATGTTGCGGGTCCTGATGATATTTATGTTTCACCGAGTCAGATTCGTCGATTCCATCTTCGCACCGGCGATACCATCAAGGGAAAGATTCGTCCGCCTAAAGACAGTGAACGCTACTTTGCACTGGTTAAAGTTGAAGAAATTAACTACGAAAAACCCGAAGCCTCCCGTAATAAAGTCCCTTTTGAAAATTTGACCCCATTGTTTCCAAATGAACGTTTTGATCTGGAGCGTGGCAATGGCAGTACGGAAGATTTAACGGCGCGCGTCATTGATTTGGCATCACCAATTGGTAAAGGCCAGCGTGGTCTGATTGTTGCACCACCAAAATCTGGTAAAACCATGATTTTACAGGCTATTGCGCAATCCATCGCTTCCAACTACCCGGATAGTACTTTAATTGTTTTGCTGATAGATGAGCGTCCGGAAGAAGTCACCGAGATGCAACGTTCTGTCCGTGGCGAGGTGGTTTCCAGCACATTTGATGAGCCAGCTACCCGGCATGTCCAAGTGGCAGAAATGGTCATCGAAAAAGCCAAACGCTTGGTTGAGCATAAGCATGATGTTGTGATTTTGCTTGATTCTATCACCCGTCTGGCACGTGCTTATAATACTGTTGCGCCTTCATCGGGCAAAGTGCTTACCGGTGGTGTTGATGCCAATGCTTTACAACGCCCTAAACGTTTTTTCGGTGCTGCACGTAATATTGAAGAAGGTGGCAGCTTAACGATTATTGCCACGGCTTTGATTGAAACCGGTTCGCGTATGGACGAGGTTATTTTCGAAGAATTTAAGGGTACCGGTAATATGGAATCCCTGCTGGAACGGAAATTGGCAGATCGTCGAATGTATCCTGCAATTAATGTTACCCGTTCAGGCACTCGTCGCGAAGAACTGTTAACCAACGAAGAAGATCTGCAAAAACTGTGGATTTTACGCAAGATTCTGGCACCAATGGATCCTGTTGAGGCAATGGAATTTTTGATGGACCGACTGAAGTCTACCAAAACTAATGCTGAATTTTTCGACTCAATGAAACAGGGTTAACTATTTCCGAACAGCCTTTTTTAAATCCGCCGGCCATTTTTTTGATGGGGCCGACGGCCGCAGGCAAAACGGACCTCGCGTTGGCGATCGCTAAAGAATTGCCGGTCGAGATCATTAGTGTTGATTCGGCTTTGGTTTACCGTGGCATGGATATTGGTACCGCCAAACCCTCGCTGCTGGAACGCCAGCAAGTGCCACATCATTTGATTGATATTCTCGACCCAACGGAAGTCTACTCAGTTGGTCAGTTTCGTGAAGATGCTTTGCGATTAATGACTGAGATCACCGAACGTCAGAAAATTCCGTTATTGGTTGGCGGCACCATGCTGTATTTCAACAGTTTGCAACGGGGACTTGCCGATCTGCCACCTGCTAACACGGTCATCCGTCAGCGACTTGACCAAGAGATTGCCGATTTCGGCTTGAATCACTTGCACCAACGATTGCAAATTGTCGATCCACAAAGTGCTGCGCGTATTCGTAATACTGACCCTCAACGGTTACAACGAGCATTGGAAGTGTTTGAACTAACTGGCAAACCGATGAGTCAGTTAATCGCACAAACCCAGTCAGAGTTGCCATTTAAGGTAATTAATATTGTTTTGGCACCTTTCCAGCGTAAAGTCTTACATGCTCGGATCGAAGCACGTTATAAGCAGATGATGGAGAAAGGGTTTTTAGACGAAGTGCTTATCTTAAAAGCGCGCGGTGATTGTCATGCAAACTTGCCGGCAATCAGAGCAGTGGGTTATCGCCAAGCCTGGGCACATTTGGAGGGCGCTTATGATGAAGCTGAATTTATCGATAAAGCGATTATTGCCACACGACAAATGGCCAAGCGGCAAATCACCTGGTTACGCGCACAACGCGATGCAACCTGGTTTGATAGTGGCGAGGAACTGCCAGTCACAGCGGTTATGCAATACTTGGGGCAGCAATTAAACTCGAACGATAAAGCTTGACGATTCCGTGCAGGCTTTTAGAATGCAGTAACGGTAAGCTGTTTAACAATAATAACAATGTCGGAGTTTCCCCATGGCTAAAGCCCAATCCTTGCAAGATCCATTTTTGAATGCACTACGACGTGAAAATGTGCCGGTATCTATTTATCTGGTAAATGGCATCAAGTTACAAGGACAAATCGACTCTTTTGATCAGTTTGTCATTTTGCTGAAAAATTCGGTTAATCAAATGGTCTATAAACATGCGATTTCGACTATCGTGCCAGCACGCAATGTCACGATCGCCAACGAAGAGTAACAGGAGAAAACTGATTGTTTGACCGCCCTGATAGTAAAGCGGCTTTTTCTGAAAGTGAAAATCAAGATGCTGTCGTCTTGGTCCATCTGAATTTTAATGAACTGGCCTTTGATGAAACCCATGAAGAGTTTATCGAACTGGTAAATTCCACTGGTGCCAAAATTGCCGGTGATATTACCGGCAAGCGACATCGTCCTGATGCTAAGTTGTTTGCAGGTTCTGGTAAGGCGGATGAGATTGGCATGGTGGTTGAAGCCAATCAGGCTTCATTGGTGATTTTTAATCACGAATTATCGCCCAGTCAGGAACGTAACCTTGAGCAAAAATTAAAATGTCGGGTGTTAGGGCGTACAGGTTTGATTCTGGACATTTTTGCCCGACGTGCACGCTCGCATGAAGGTAAGCTGCAAGTTGAACTGGCGCAGTTGCAGCATTTATCAACCAGATTAGTTCGCGGCTGGACGCATTTGGAGCGGCAAAAAGGTGGTATTGGTCTGCGCGGACCGGGTGAAACCCAGTTAGAAACCGATCGGCGTTTGCTGGGCGGTCGCATTAAGTCGCTAAAAAAACGTTTGGAAAAAGTCCGGTCACAACGCGAACAAGGCCGGCGCTCTCGTCAGCGAAGTGGCACCCCGGTCGTATCATTGGTCGGTTACACCAACGTGGGTAAATCGACATTGTTCAATAAAATGACGTCAGCGGAAGTCTATGCTGATGACCGCTTGTTTGCGACGTTGGATCCGACGTTGCGTCGGTTAAGATTGATGAACACCGAGCAACTTATTCTGGCCGATACGGTCGGTTTTATCAGACAGCTTCCACATGATCTGGTCGAATCGTTTAGTTCGACACTTGAAGAAACGCGTGATGCTACGTTGTTATTGCATGTGGTTGATGCTGCAGCAGAGGATCGCGAAGAATTGATGCATCATGTTGATGACGTGCTACAACAAATTGATGCGCAAGATGTCCCACAATTGATTGTCTACAATAAAATAGACAAACTGGATGATGCGACAGCACGAATGGAGCGTGACCAGCATGGGCAGATCCGGCGGATCTGGTTATCAGCCCACACCGGCGCGGGTTTAGACCTATTGAGGTTGGCCTTGCAGGAATACTTTCCAGCAGACGCACCATACGCTGAACCGGTGAACTGAAGCCGGTTTTGGTTGCCATTGGTGACCATCTCCGTAAAATAGTCGCGTTTAATACGTAATCAGAATTTATCTCTTTTGGAGCAGTACATGGCTTGGAATGAACCCGGTAACGGTGACAAAGATCCATGGGGCAAGCGTGGTAATGACGGCCCGCCGGATCTCGATGAAGTTGTCCGGAATCTACAGCGTAAACTCGGTGGCCTCTTTGGTGGCAACCGGGGTGGTCAGCAACCAGAAAATAATCAAAGCAGTGGTGGTGGTTCACTCGGCCTGGGCTTGATTGCGGCGATTATATTTATTGTCTGGTTACTGTCCGGTATCTACATTGTTGAACCAGCCGAGCGGGGCGTAGTGTTACGTTTTGGCCAATATCAGACAACTACAATGCCTGGCCCACATTGGCACTTCCCGTATCCGATTGATCGGGTGGAAGTGGTGAATGTTGAAAATATCCGTACGGTAGAAATCGGCTACCGCAGTGCCGGTTCGCGTCCGGAAAGCAGTATCTTGTCAGAATCATTAATGCTGACCAACGATGAAAATATTGTCGATCTGAAAATTGCTGGCCAGTACCGGGTGAAAGATGCTGCGCAATATTTATTCAATGTCCGCTCTGCTGACACTATTTTGCGACAAATGATGGAAAGTGCTGTTCGTGAAGTGGTTGGCCAATCGAATATGGATTTTGTGTTGACTGAAGGTCGTAGCGAAGTTGCTACCCGTACCGAGCAAATTCTGCAGCAAATGTTGGATGACCATGGCACAGGGCTAAGTGTAACCAGCATCAGTATGCAAGACGTGCAGCCGCCGGAGCAGGTACAAGACGCATTTGCTGATGTGGTTAAAGCCCGTGAGGATGAAGTGCGTCAGAAAAATGAAGCCGAAGCCTATGCGAACGACATTATTCCTCGTGCCCGAGGTCAGGCTTTCCGGATTATTCAGGAAGCCGAAGCCTATAAGAGTCAGATTGTGGCCAGAGCCAATGGTGAAACCAGTCGTTTCCTGCAAGTGATGACTGAGTACAACAAAGCGCCGTTCATTACTGAAGAGCGTCTGTATTTGGATGCGATGGAATCCGTTTATTCCCGAAGCGATAAAGTAATGGTGGATATAGATAGCAACGGCAGCAATGTATTGTATTTGCCGCTGGATCGAATGGGTAACCGCAGTGGTTCGTCTTCTGCTAATCCAACCCGTATTGATATGGACTCACTCAATTATCCCGCTGGCAACAGCAGCAGTTCAGGTAGCGCAAGCAGTGATGCTGCCAACGATGCACGTAGCCGGGGAGGACGTTAATCATGCAATCACGTTTTAACCTGTTTATTTTTATTGCTGTTTTGGTGGTGATTACGGTCAGTGCTTCGGTATTTTTTGTTGATGAACGGCAAAAAGTAATTTTACTGAAACTGGGGCAGATCGAGCATGCTGATTTTGAGCCGGGTTTGCATTTCAAAATTCCGTTTGTGAATCAGGTACGTCGTTTTGATGGTCGGATTCTCAGTCTGGATGCGACCCCCGCCCGTTATCTGACCGGCGAAAAGAAAAATGTCATCGTTGACTCTTTTATTTTGTGGCGTATTTCTGATGTAGCCCAGTATTTCCGTTCAATGGGCGGTGATGAAGAAAACGCTAAACTGCGTTTATCGCAAATCATCAAAGATGGCTTACGGGCTGAGTTTGGCCGCCGTAGTATTCAAGAGGTTGTGTCTGGTGATCGTGATGACATGGTCGCTGGATTGATGAAAGAAGCTAATAAAACCGCCGAAGGTTTTGGTATTGAAATTGTTAATGTTCGTATCAAACGTATTGACCTGCCGCAAGAAGTTAGTGCCTCGGTGTTTGCCCGGATGCAGGCAGAACGGGAACGTGTTGCCAAAGACCTGCGTTCACGCGGTGCTGAGGAAGCTGAAAAAATCCGTTCCAATGCGGATCGTCAGCGCACGGTTATTCTCGCCGAAGCCCGTCGTCAGGCAGAAAGCCTCCGCGGTGAAGGTGATGCGACAGCAACAGATATCTATGCTGATGCGTATGGCCAGAATGAAGACTTCTATTCACTGTATCGTCGTCTGAATGCGTATCAGAATATCTTCCAGGGTGATGATTTGCTGGTGATTGAGCCTAAAGGGGATTTTTTCAATCGCTTTGGTGATACCGAAACTTCATCTCAGTGAGTGACACACTGATTCACAGCCTCTGGCTGGCAACGGCATTGATGCTGATTATGGAGGGCATCATGCCGTTTGTGAATCCGGCAGCATTTCGCCGGGCCTTATTGCAAATCAGCACCATGCAAGATTCGCAGCTGCGTTGGATAGGGCTTGGCAGCATGTTGATTGGTCTGGCCATTTTATATTGGGTAAATTGACGCTATGAGCATCAGAGAAAGTTGGCTGCTGCCTGAGGGGATCGATGAGTTGATGCCCAAAGAGGCTGCGCAACTTGAAAAAATGCATCGCCTGTTGGTGGATCGCATGCAAAGCTGGGGTTATCAGCTGGTTGTTCCACCTCTCGTTGAATATCTGGATTCGCTATTAACGGGCACCGCCAAAACACTGGATCTGCAAACTTTCAAATTAATTGACCAGTTATCCGGCCGTTTACTAGGTATTCGTGCTGATATGACGCCACAGGTTGCCCGCATTGCCGCACATCGCTTGCGCGGTGAGGCTGATATCTTGCGATTGTGTTATATCGGTAGTGTTTTACATACTTTGCCTGCAGGACAAGCAACTTCGCGTAATCCGATTCAGTTAGGGGCCGAAATATACGGTCATGCCGGGCCTGAAAGCGATATGGAAAGTATGCAGTTGATGGTTGAGCTGCTGAAAATCAGTGGACTTAACCAGCCATTGTCACTGGATATCGGTCATGTCGGTATATACCGCGGACTGGCGGATGCGGCCGGACTTGATGAACACCAGGAACAATCGCTGTTTTCAGCGTTACAACGCAAAGCCAGTGCTGAAATTGACGCGCTGCTGGATGAATTTAATCTGTCAGACAGCTTAAACCACATGCTGCGCGCCTTAGCTGAACTCAATGGTGATAGCCGTATTTTGAACGAAGCAGAAACGGTGCTTGCCGGTGCAACTGAGCCGGTACAAAAAGCGCTTGCAGCATTAAAATCTTTGGCTGAAATGCTTACTATTCGGCTGCCTGACTTGCGGATTAATTTTGATCTGGCAGAGCTGCGTGGATATCACTATCATACTGGCGTTGTTTTTGCCGCATATCAGCCGGGCTCGGCTGAGGCGATCGCTCTGGGTGGCCGTTATGATGATATCGGTGAAGATTTTGGCTATGCCCAGCCGGCAACAGGCTTTAGTCTCGATTTGAAAAAATTAGTCACCCAATTTCCAGAAAATGGTGACACCTCCGATAAAATTTCTGTGATCTGGGCGGACGATGATACCCAGCATGAAACTGTGCGCAGTTTGCGTGAATCGGGACAGATCGTCATTTACGATTTACCCGGACAAAACACAGCTTGTAACAAACAATTGATCCAACAAAATGGCCACTGGCAGGTGGTCGCAACAGGAAACGTAAGTGGCTAAAAATATTGTAGTGATCGGCTCTCAGTGGGGCGATGAAGGTAAAGGCAAAGTTGTTGATTTATTAACGGACAACGTTTCTGCAGTGGTGCGATTCCAGGGCGGCCATAATGCCGGTCACACACTGGTCATTGACGGCAAAAAAACCATCCTGCATTTGATCCCATCCGGTATTTTGCGAAGCCATGTGCAGTGTTTGATTGGTAACGGTGTGGTGTTATCACCGGAAGCGCTACTAAAAGAAATCAATGCACTGGAAGTCAGCGGTGTGCCGGTTCAGGATCGTTTGAAAATCAGCGCCGCCTGTCCGCTTATTCTGTCTTACCATGTTGCGCTGGATCAGGCTCGTGAAGCGCGTCGAGGCAAAGCCGCCATTGGCACCACTGGCCGGGGTATTGGTCCGGCTTATGAAGATAAAGTTGCCCGTCGTGGCCTGAGAGTCGGTGATTTGGTGAATATTGCCAGCTTCACTGAAAAGCTGCGTGAGGTGGTGAGTTTCCACAACTTTGCACTGATTAATTATTATCAGGCGGCACCGGTTGATTTTGAACAAGTGCTTTCCGAAACGCTGGCCATGCGTGACACGCTGTTGGCAATGGTTGCCGATATTCCGGCACTGTTGCAGCAATATCATCTAAATGGTGAGCGGGTGATGTTTGAAGGTGCGCAGGGTGCATTGCTGGATATCGATCATGGTACCTATCCTTATGTCACGTCATCTAATACTACTGCCGGCGGCAGTGCCACGGGTGCCGGTGTCGGACCTTGTCATATTGATTATGTTTTGGGTATTACCAAGGCCTATGCAACACGGGTTGGCGCCGGGCCATTCCCGTCAGAATTAAGTTGTGGCATTGGCAAACATCTGGCTGAACGCGGTCATGAAAAAGGCTCCACTACCGGGCGTGATCGCCGTTGTGGCTGGCTGGATATGGTGGCACTCAATCGTGCCAGCTGGATCAATAGCATTACGGGTTTATGCCTGACCAAGCTGGATGTGTTGGATGGCTTAGAAACTATTCGATTGTGCGTTGCTTATGAACGCGATGGTAAAGCAGTTGATGTACTGCCGCTGAGTGCCGATGAATTTGTCGGTTGTGAACCGGTTTACATTGATATGCCCGGCTGGCAGGAATCGACACTCGGTATTACCGAGTTTGACAAGCTGCCGGAAAATGCTCGTGATTATATTCTCAAAGTTGAAGAATTGGCTGGTGTGCCTATTGATATTATTTCAACTGGGCCGGATCGAATCGAAACGATCATCCGCCGCGATTTGTTTGAGGTCTGAATAAAAAATGCCCGCTGATGCGGGCATTTTTTTATTTGCGATCCGGTGATACAGCTGCGTAAATAGCTGAATAATCGGTATCTTCAAGGCCCATTGCCAAGGTCTTATCGAGCAGTTTCATCACGCCCTGCAAACCACTGGCATCCAGTTTGAGCTGTTCAGCAACCTCCAGAAATAACCGACTGTCCTTGGCAAGGTGTTTTGTCGGAAAGTTAGGATTGGTAAAGTCCCGCTGACGCATCCGGTCCAGTTTTTTATCAAAAGTCGGCGCATACAAAGCACTGTCTCGCAGCAAGGCCATAAACGTATCACTGTCGATGCCCTGATTTTCAATCAAAGCCAGACTCAACGAAAAACTGGCTGTCAGGCCGGCAATTAACTGATTCATAGCCAGCTTCATGGCCGCACCCTGACCCACCGGGCCGATAAGCTGTGGATTTTCGCCCAGTAATTTCAGAACAGGTAAAGCGAACTGATAATCGCTGACCTCACCGCCAGCCATTAAAATTAATTTGCCGCTGTTTGCTTCAGGCAGACTGCCCAATACCGGGCATTCCAGATAAGTGGCGTTTAACTGCTGACAATAGTCTGCAATTTGTTGTGATTGTTGCGGGCTGATAGTGCCCATCTGGATCAGTAATTTACCGCGTAATAAATGACCACTGATCGATGCCAGCACCGCTTCAATCGCGGTGGCGTCGCTGAGTAACAGTAAAATGATTTCTGCATTGGCCACTGCCTGTTCGGCATTATCAGTCACCTCTGCACCCAGCTCTCGCAGCACTTCAAGTTTGTCAGGGCTGCGGTTATAAACGGTCAGGGTTTGCTGCTGGTTAATCAGGCGCTGTGAAACGGCTTGCCCCATCAGGCCACCACCGAGAATGGCGATCTGCATAACAACTCCTTCTAAAGCTTGTTAAAAAGTCATTCTGACATAGATGCCGCTGGTGTTGTGAGATACAATACGCAGGCCTTTTACAGTCGCGACAGGGGAATACCGTGTACAAAAAAAACATGCGCATCGCAGACTTTGACGATGAAGTGTTTAACGCCATTGCTGCCGAAGTACAACGGCAGGAAGATCATATCGAGCTGATTGCCTCAGAAAACTACACCAGCCCACGGGTAATGGAAGCGCAGGGCACAGTGCTGACTAACAAGTATGCCGAGGGTTATCCCGGTAAACGTTATTATGGCGGTTGCGAGCACGTTGATACCGTCGAAGACTTGGCGATAGAGCGTGCCAAAGCATTGTTCGGTGCTGATTATGCCAATGTCCAGCCACACTCCGGTTCACAAGCAAATGCTGCTGTCTATCTGGCGCTGCTTCAAGCGGGTGATACCATTCTGGGTATGAGCCTGGCGCATGGCGGCCACTTAACCCACGGTGCCAAAGTCAGTGCCTCGGGCAAAATTTACAATTCTGTCAGTTACGGTATCAACACTGAAACCGGTGAAATCGATTATGACGAAGTCGCGCGGCTGGCCAAAGAACATCAACCTAAAATGGTCGTCGCCGGATTTTCAGCCTACTCTCGGGTCATTGACTGGCAAAAATTCCGCGATATCGCTGATTCAGTTGGTGCCTATTTGCTGGTCGATATGGCGCATGTTGCCGGTTTGGTCGCTGCAGGTTTATACCCTAGCCCGGTGAAAATTGCCGATGTCGTGACGACTACAACCCACAAAACCTTGCGTGGTCCGCGCGGTGGTTTGATCCTTGCCAAAGCCAATCCAGAGATTGAGAAAAAGCTTAACTCAGCCGTATTCCCTGGTTTTCAGGGTGGTCCGCTGATGCATGTCATCGCCGCCAAAGCGGTGGCATTTAAAGAGGCGATGCTGCCAGAATTTAAAAGCTATCAGCAACAAGTTATTGAAAATGCCCGTGCGATGGCCAAGGTATTTTTAGCACGTGGTTATGATGTGGTGTCTAAAGGTACCGATGATCATTTGTTTTTGGTCAGCTTTATTGAAGCCGGTCTCACTGGTAAAGAAGTCGATGCTTGGCTGGGTGATGCGCATATCACGGTCAATAAAAATGCTGTGCCTAACGATCCACAATCACCGTTTGTCACGTCTGGTATTCGTATCGGTACGCCGGCGGTGACCACTCGCGGTTTTAATGTTCAGGATTGCACTGATTTGGCCGGCTGGATGTGTGATGTCATTGATAGCCGTGGTGATGCGGGTGTGATTGAAACGGTGCGCGGCAAAGTCAGCGAAATTTGTAACCGCCTGCCGGTTTACGCGTAAGCCGGATTCATTACGATGCGCTGCCCATTCTGCGGAACAGCTGACTCCAAAGTGGTGGATTCACGGCTGTCTGCAGAGGGGGACGCCATTCGCCGCCGGCGCATGTGTGTCAGTTGCAGTGAGCGCTTTACCACTTATGAAACAGCAGAGTTGAGCCTGCCGCGGTTAGTAAAACGTGATGCTTCGCGGGAAGTGTTTGACGAGCAAAAACTGCGCGCCGGCATCATGCGGGCACTGGAAAAACGGCCGGTCAGCATGGATGCTATTGATAATGCCGTGAAGAGCATTACACGTAAGCTGTGGGCGACCGGTGAGCGCGAAGTACAAAGCCGGCTGGTCGGTGACTGGGTGATGGATGAACTGCGTGAACTTGATGAAGTTGCTTATGTGCGTTTTGCCTCTGTTTACCGAAGTTTTCAGGATGTTAATGCGTTTCGTGAAGAAATCGAACGCATGGAAAGCCGTGGCGAATCCGAAAGCAGTTAATCTTATTTACCCTTTAAGCTGTGCTTACTCAGGCAACACAGGAGACAGTCAGCATGCGTCAACATGAACAACATATGGCTCATGCACTGCAATTGGCAAAACGCGGCCTATATACCACAGATCCTAACCCGCGCGTTGGTTGTGTGATCGTCAAAAACGAGCGTGTTGTTGGTGAAGGCTGGCATCATCGTGCGGGTGAAGCACATGCCGAAATTAATGCGCTCAATGCTGCCGGCGCAGCAGCCCAAGGGGCTGATTGTTATGTCACGCTGGAACCCTGTAGCCATTTTGGCCGGACACCGCCCTGCGCTGAAGCACTTATCCGTGCCGGTATAAAGCGTCTGTTTGTCGCCATGAGCGATCCCAACCCTATCGTCGCGGGTACCGGCCTTGACAGATTGCAAAAAGCGGGCATTGAAGTTCATGAGGGTTTGTTTGCTACGCAAGCTGAACAATTAAATCCCGGCTTTTGCCAGCGAATGCGCATTGGCCGGCCGTTTGTGCGCAGCAAAATTGCCATGAGTCTGGATGGCCGTACGGCGATGGCCTCGGGTGAAAGCAAATGGATCACAGGGCCGGAAGCACGCCTTGATGTGCAAAAACTGCGCGCCCGCAGCAGTGCCATTCTGACCGGTATTGGTACGGTATTAGCGGATGATCCGCTGCTTAATGTCCGGCCACAGGGCGACTGGTATCCTGATCCCAATCATATTCGCCAGCCACTCAGGGTCATTGTCGACAGCGATTTACGGATGCCGGTAAAAGCCAAAATCCTCGGCGGTGACAAAGTTTTGCTGGCCACTGCCGGTGACAAAGTGATGCGCGCCGATATTGAAACAGTGGTGTTACCGACTGCTGATAAACAGGTGGATTTAACGGCATTACTGACGGTGCTGGCCAAACGGGAAGTCAATGAAGTCATGGTCGAAGCTGGTGCTGATTTAAACGGTGCTTTGCTTCGCTCCCGGTTAATTGATGAGTTGATTTTTTATGTCGCGCCCAAATTAATGGGCAGTGACGCCAGAGCTGCTTTCAACCTGCCGGGCATGTTACGCATGGATCAGAATATTGATTTGCAGGTGACCGATATGCGGCCAATTGGCAATGACTGGCGCATTACGGCCACGCCGATTTATAACGAGGAGTTTTGAATGTTTACCGGGATTATTGCCGCACTGGGTGAGGTCACTGCATTACAGCCCAAAGGTGGCGATTTACGCTTATTGCTGGATGCCGGCAAGCTGGACTGCAGTGATGTCAAACTGGGTGACAGTATTGCTATCAATGGTGTCTGTCTGACGGTGGTTAGCCTGCAGGGATCGCAACTGGCTTTTGACGTTTCACAGGAAACTATTAACCGTAGCAGCTTGGCGCAGCTAAAAACCGGTATTCAGGTCAATCTGGAAAAAGCGCTGGCAGTAGGCGACAGGTTGGGCGGCCATTTTGTCAGTGGTCATGTCGATGGTTTGGGGCAGATTAGCCGTATTCAAGAAATCGCCCGTTCCTGGCAGATCGCCGTATCGGTTCCCGTTGAATTACGGCGTTATATTGCCGAAAAAGGCTCGATTTGTATTGATGGTGCCAGCTTGACGGTTAACAAAGTGACGACCAGCGGCTTTGAAGTCAATATTATTCCGCATACCCTGCAGGAAACCATTATCAAAGATTACAAGGTTGGCACCGTGGTGAATCTGGAAGTTGATTTGATTGCCCGTTATCTGGAACGTTTACTGCCAGCGCAAGACAGCAAACTGACACCTGACTTTTTAAAACAGCATGGCTATCTGGCAACATGAAGTTAAACAGTACTGAAGAAATTCTTGCCGATCTCAAAGCCGGCAAAATGGTTATCATCATGGATGATGAGGATCGTGAAAACGAAGGCGATCTAGTGATGGCCGCCGAAAAAGTGACGCCTGAGGCCATTAATTTTATGGCCAAGTTTGGTCGCGGACTGATTTGCCTGACGTTAACCGAAGAGCGTACTCGTCAGCTGCGTCTGCCACTGATGGTATCGGATAACCAAACACCTTACGCCACCAACTTCACCGTATCGATTGAAGCTGCTGAAGGGGTCACTACCGGTATTTCTGCCGCTGACCGGGCTTTGACGATTCAGAAAGCGGTCGCTGCTACTGCCAAACCTGAAGATTTGGTACAGCCGGGCCATATCTTTCCACTGAAAGCGCAAGCCGGCGGGGTGTTAACCCGAGCTGGGCATACCGAGGCCGGTTGCGATTTGGCACAATTAGCCGGGATGTCGCCTGCTGCGGTGATTGTCGAAATTCTTAATGATGACGGCAGTATGGCAAGGCGGCCGGATCTGGAAAAATTTGCCGAGACCCATCAGTTGAAAATCGGCACCATTGCCGATCTCATCAGCTACCGGCTGCAAAATGAAATGACCATCAAGGCGTTGTCACAATGCCTGTTTCCGACTGAATATGGTGATTTTGTCCTGCATAGTTATCAGGATGGCGTTAACGCACAAGTGCATTTAGCCTTGGTTTACGGTGACATTACTGCCGATAGTGAAACGTTGGTGCGGGTGCATATGGCCGATCCATTAAGTGATCTGCTGGCTTCCATGCGAGAACCGGCGCATTGGCCGTTGCCGGAAGTTATGCAGCGTATCCAGCAAGCGGGCAAAGGCGTGCTGGTGGTGCTGCGTCAGCCAGAACAAAACAAACAACTGGCTGCAAAAGTAGCGCGTTACCAGCAGCAGGACCTGGGACAAAATCAGACAGTGGCCAAAGCTGGCTGGGACATGCGTACTTTTGGTGTCGGTGCTCAAATACTTGCTGATTTAGGCGTCAAAAAAATGCGGGTTATCGGCACACCGACCAAACTGACTGGTGTTTCAGGTTTTGGTCTTGAACTTGCCGGTTATTTAGAGGAATAGCCATGGCAGATAATCGGCAGATTTTTATTGTTGCCGGTGAAGCTTCGGGCGAAGCCCATGCGGCACGACTGGTCACTGCGCTGAAACAGCATTCGCCGAATTTGTATATCGGTGGCATCGGTGGTGATGCCATGCGAGCGGCGGGCGCTGATATTGTTCAGGACTTTGCTGATTTAGCCGTGATGGGCCTGTTTGAAGTTTTAAAAAGTTATCCGCGCATAAAGTCTATCTTTAATCAGACAGTCAGCCGATTGCAGCGTGAGCGTCCGGATCTGCTGATTCTGGTGGATTATCCGGGCTTTAATTTAAAACTGGCCAAACAAGCCAAAAAGCTGGGCATTCCAGTGCTGTATTACATTAGCCCCAAAGTCTGGGCTTGGCGGGCGGGCAGAGTGCAGCAGATTCAAAAAACGGTCGACCATATGGCCGTGTTGTTTCCATTTGAAGTACCGATTTATCAGGAAGCCGGCGTAGCGGTGACTTGTGTGGGGCATCCGCTGGTAGATGCCGTGCACAGTGATTTGGACGCTGCCGCGGCAAAAAGCAAATTTAAACTGGACCCACAGCACCGGGTGATCGGCCTGTTTCCGGGCAGCCGGCGCAGTGAAATTGCCGCATTATTACCGGTGATGCTGGCGGCGGCAGAGCGAATTCAGCAACGGCACTTTGATGTCAGTGTGGTATTGCCGCTGGCGCCGGGTATTGAACTCGACTATATCCGGCAATTTACCGAACAAAGCCGTTTGCCGGTGCAGGTGGTGCAGGGCGATTTTTATCATCTAATTAAAGCCTGTGATGCCATCGTTGCTGCCTCGGGAACAGTAACACTGGAAATTGCTTTACTGGGTACATCGCATCTGATTGCTTACAAAGTATCGCCGTGGAGTTATCGGATTCTCAAACGCCTGGTGAAAATTCCCTATGTTGGTTTGTGTAATATCGTCACCGGCGAGCCGCTGATAACCGAGCTGTTGCAGGATGATGTGACCGAGGTGCGATTAGATCAGGTTCTGACGGATCTGTTGACCCATCCGCAAAGCCGGCAGCGCGCTGAAAAGGTTCAGCAACAGGTACGCGAGGCGTTAGGGCCGGCTGGTGGTGCCGATAATGCCGCAAAATTGGTGCTGCAACTTATCGGCGAAAAAGCCTGATGCTGATTGCCGGTGTTGATGAAGTAGGCCGCGGGCCGCTCGCCGGTCCGGTGGTCACTGCCGCTGTTATCCTTGACCCTGCCAAACCCATTGCTGGCTTAACCGATTCCAAACAGCTCACTGAAAAACGTCGTGAGGCGCTGGTGCCGATAATTCAGGAGCATGCACTAAGTTGGGCATTGGGCCGCGCTGAAGTCCATGAAATCGATGAGCTGAATATTCTGCAGGCGAGTTTACTGGCGATGCGCCGCGCAGTAATGGCTTTGCCTATCGCCCCGCAAAAAGTGCATGTTGATGGTATTCATCCGCCGGATGTGCCGTATCCGGTGGTAACGATTATTAAAGGTGACTTACACGATCAAGCGATTGCAGCAGCATCGATTCTGGCTAAAGTTGCCCGCGATCAGGAAATGCTTGATTTGGCGCAACAATATCCGGGCTACGATCTGGCAAAGCATAAAGGCTACCCGACCGCAGCCCACCAGCAGGCACTGATGCAGTTAGGACCGTCAGCCATTCATCGTAAATCTTTCAAGCCGGTGCAACTGGCATTGCAATTGTCATCAAAATGCAGCTGAAATTGCTGTTAAAACCTGATGGCATGGTATTATTCGGCGCTTATGCTGTCATTCAACAACTTTATAAATAAAATAAAACAAGTCAAAGCCGGCAAAAAAAGCCGTGCGGCTGCCTCTGGTGCGCCGCCGCTCATCGTGCCACGGGCCGATCATAATATCTCTCGAAAACTGATAAGTCCTAGTGCCTTAAAAGTGCTGAATACCCTCAGAGAGGCAGGTTTTGAGGCTTATCTGGTGGGTGGCTGTGTCCGTGATTTGCTGCTGGGCTATGAGCCCAAAGATTTTGATATTTCCACCAATGCATTGCCTGAACAAGTGCACAAACTGTTTCGGCGCAGCCGGCTGATTGGCCGCCGATTTAAGCTGGTACATGTGCGTTTTGGTCGCGATGAAATCATTGAAGTGGCTACGTTCCGGGCACCACCGGAAGCGGAAAATCAAATCGACGGCCGCATCATGCAAGATAATGTCTACGGCACGCTGGAACAAGATGCCTGGCGCCGGGATTTCACCATTAACGCGCTGTATTACAACATCGCCGATTTCACTATTGTCGATTACACTGGCGGTATTGCTGATTTGCAGCAGGGACTGATTCGGCTGATTGGTGATAAAAAAGTCCGTTACCGCGAAGATCCGGTGCGCATGCTGCGGGCTTTGC
>FYBJ01001877.1_pt1 | contig 23440 bp, 28 predicted proteins | sample 1134611 | NCBI WGS metagenome assembly FYBJ01 (sample SAMEA104116008, study PRJEB20421) | marine metagenome | isolation source: marine | reverse complement strand
AAAAGCGGAGATAAGATTTATGCCAAGCTCGACACATGGGAGCCAGACCCGGCAAAAGTTCATGCGGATGGCGTTCAGCAAGCCAGACAAGCCGTCGCAACCCCAGCCGAGCAGTTCGATGACATTCCATTTTGACATCGGGCAATCCATACGCGCCGCTCAGAAGCAATGCAGTGTGTCTAATCGGCAGATGGCGAAAGACTTCGAGGTGTCAGAGATGACAGTGCAACGGTGGCGCAACAGTGAGGACTCAACCCTTACGAAGATAGTCAGGTTAGCTGATTACTTTAAGATGGATTTTGAGTCGTTTCTTGAACTGCCATACAGATAGGCAAAAAAAAGGCCCCATCACTGGGGCCATGTCACTTGTCCAAGGGAGGGACTACGTGATATCTTCAAAGGGTCAGCAAAGAAGATGAATGGATTATACACTACAATACCCATTCGTATCCTCCCTCATCTACTTTTTTGTCAGAGATTACTGGGCGTTAGGCCGACGAACCTAAGAACGTCGGAGACGGAGTTGACCCTCTCCATGATGCGCCCCGCAGGCCGAGAGCTGGTCAAGCGGATAGATGTCAAGATTCGATACAGTAATCAAAGCTCGTCATTACTAATTAACTGATTTGTCGGAGCTTGCTCCGGCATTAAAAGGGAAGTGTGGATTATGGAAAATTTTGAAGAAAAGCTATGCGATTTGCAGATGAGTTTTCGGTGCAAGGTTTATTCGTCTGGCAAAAGAAAAATGAGCTTTAGTGCCAGCACTGGATATTTAGAAGCTGGAGACGATGCGGCGTTAAGTTTTAGGTATCAGGCAATGAAACTTATGTTTAAAAGTCTTGGCTATGATTTAGGCTCTGATTTTTTGTTTGAAGAAATTGAAAAGCGATACAGCCTAGATGTTTATGAAATTTTAGAATGTAGATCTAACCCCGTAGTCGAAGAGGCTGAGTTTAAAGAAGAGGTTGAACAAGAGGCCGAGGCTGAAGAAGAGGTTGATGCTGAAGAGGATGAGGAAGAATCTCAATGATTATCCTTAATGACGGTACTTACTACGAACCTGACGATGAGCAAATCATCTTTTGGCAGAATGCCTTTCCGAAGGTAGATATCTTTGCCGAGCTGAGCGCAATGGCGGCATGGTGTGACGCTAATCCAAAGAAACGTAAGAAGGATGGCAAGCGCTTTGCACAGTCGTGGTTAAGTCGAGCATCCCAGCAAGAGCGAGGGGTGTCTCCATTTGCCGAGAAAATGCAGACAACTTCTGGTAAAATCGGCTTGAAGAGTTGGAGCTTCCTAGACGATTGTACCCATGACTTTCTTAAATCCGAGAAGTATCGAGCGCACTGCCTTGAGAAGTATGGGCAGTACGTCACCTTCGAAGGCGAGCGGGTGACTCATGCTAGTTAGGCTAAGCAAGCGAGACTTGCATGACTCTAAACTAATGGGTGCTGATACCGTAAAGCTCTGTGAAATGCAGGGCTTCCCACCTCGGCTAGAAAACGAAAAGCAATCAAGGACTGACGCTAACATTTTAGGATTTAAGGCTGAGTTTGCTGTTGCTAGAGTGCTTGGTCTTGACCCACCTGTCGTGAATGTCTTAACGGATGGCGGCGTTGATTTGTGGTTTGGTGATGTGTCGATAGACGTGAAGGTGACCAACCGAATTGATGGGCCTTTGGTTTTTGACAGTATGAAAAAGTTTCAGTCGGATGTGGCGGTTCTTGTTGGTGCTACTGATAACGAGGACGTGTTGAAGATTAATGGATGCATGAGCCGTAAAGAGTTTGAGTGGAAGGCGTACAGAAAAGACTTTGGCTATGGTGAACGTGAAGTTGTGGACATCCCTGATTTACACCCCATCGAATGGCTTTGGCGTAAATTTATGGAGAAGAGGTACAGCTCGTGAGCGAGCGATGGTTCGTCAACAACAAGTTTCAAGCCGATCAGTTCTGTGAGTACATCCGGGCTAACCAAGATAAGGGGAATATCTACGAGATCATTCCTCTCACCCGGACCGGAAAGCAGAACGACGCTATTCATGCTTACTGTAGAGAAGTCGCAAGTGTTATGGCGGCGCATGGTATGGACATGAAGACCGTCATCAAAGAAGGCGTCCCCATTGATCCCACTATGTACCTGATTAAGGATTACATGTGGCGTCCAATTCAAAAGGCTGTAACAGGCGTTGAGTCCACCAGAAAGATTAATCCCGTGGAGGTCAACGAAATTTATGAGGTCTTGAGTAGACTACTTGTCGAAAAATACTCGATCAACGTGCCATTCGGGAGGCGCACTTAACATCTATCCGGGGGGAGATGATGTCATTACTTGAGTATTGTACTACCGACCGACAACGACAAATTGTAGAGCTTCACGAGCAGGGCTTGGGCTACACCAAGATCGGCCAGCAGGTAGGTATTGGCCGTCTTAGTGTTAGAGATTGTATTAAAGGCGTAAAAAATAAAGCCGCCGCCCAAGGCTATTCACCCGAGCATGACATGACTCGCACTGTCCCGGAGACCTTCAAAATCCGTGGTGTGTCAACCTACTACAATCAGGACGGGAACCCTATTGGGCAGTGGGTGAAATCTGTCGCTGACAAAGAAGCTCAGTTCCAAATGATGATTGAGCGGATCGAGTTGGCTTGTGAAGGAATAACACCTTGGAAGCCGATCAAGAAACCGAAGGCAGTGCAGGATGACTTTTTGAGCTTGCTGGTAATCACGGATTTCCACCTTGGTAGCTACTGTTGGGGTCAGGAGACAAGCGAGGACTATGACACCAACATGGCTCGTGATTTATTCCTATCAAGCATTAAAGAAATGATCGACAGTACGCCCAAAAGCAAGATCGGATTGCTTTGCAATCTCGGTGACTTTTTGCACTGGGACGGACTGGACCAGCTCACTCCGAGCGGCAAAAATTTGCTTGAGGGCGATTCAAGATACTCGCGCATCGTAGACATAGCTATGACGGTTATGAACGAGGCCGTCCGCATGATGCTGGAGAAGTACGAAAAGGTTGTCTTTGTTTGCGCTGAGGGTAACCATGATATTGCTGGCTCTATATGGCTACGCAAGTTCATTAGGAAGCTATACGCAAACGAGCCAAGGCTTGAGGTCATTGATAACGACTTCCCTTACTACGCATACAGGCACGGCGAGATCATGCTCTGCTTCCATCATGGTCACAAAGCTAAGATGGGTAGCTTGCCCAAGGTATTTTCAAGCGAGCCGCGTTTTAGGCAGGACTGGGGAAGGTCTAAGGTAGCTTATATACACTCGGGCCATTATCACTCTGAGAGGGTTTTAGAGGACGCTGGGGCGATTACAGAACAACACCCTACCCTAGCCTCAAGGGACTCGTATGCGACCCGTCTAGGGCTTATGTCACAGCGTGGCGCTAAGGTGATAACCTATGACTCAACTGATGGTGAAGTTGCCCGTATAACTGTGAGGCCAAAAGCATGATCCCAATCATTAGCTGTCCGTTACCCGGTGGCGGTCAAGCACTGATCAAGACACAGGACATCGGCGGCGCAACTAGTGGCAAGAATCCAAAAGAGTGCGATGTCTACATACTAGGTTGGGCGGCTAACGGAATCACAGTCGATTTAAGTTTGGATGACTTCGCAGAGATATGGGTATCAGCATTGATAGACGATGGAGAGCCGGAGTATGAGGTCGTATTTACCCCAGATGGCTTGCACTGAGTGCTTTAAAACCATGGTCCCCCAGTTTAAGAGCGAATACCCTCACAAGCTGGAAGGCTGGTCATGTGACTGCGGGAACAGCGAGAAGGCTATACTCCGAGAGCGTCAATACACGAGGGCCGATGATGGCAGTCAAGAGAGATCAAGCGGACATTTGGTTTAGCAAGGCGGTAAGGCTACGCGATGGGAAGTGTATGCACTGCCACAAACAAGATAGGCTTGAGTGCGCTCATATTTTTGGCCGACGTAATAAGCGATTGCGCTGGAGTATGGGGCCGGGTCCGGGTAATGCAGTAAGCCTCTGCCACTACTGTCACCGATGGTTCACTGAACAGCCGATAGCGTTCCATGATTGGTTGCGCGAGATGTTTGGCGATGATCACATGGATCATTTGCGGCTAGTCAGTAACGAGATATACAAGACTAATAAACTATTGAGGAAGGATATCGCGGCGCATTACCGCGATGAGGTCAGGCGTAAGGAACTTGATCCTGATTACGAGATTCAGAGCTGGAACTAACGTAGTCCAGATAATACTGCCTAAGAATGAAGCGATCCCGGAGCTTGGTCAGGGCGCTCTTTTCTAACTGAGCCACCCTACTCCGGGTGATACCTAACTCATCGGCAATCTCTTGATGAGTCATTAGGTAGTCGTCATTGATTGCTCTTGTCATTAGTAAGTCTCAACCAAAACCCAGAAACTACGAGCAAACCACTTGTTTGGGAAAAAACCAGACTCCCGCAAATTTGCTTGCGCTTTCCAGTAGTTAACCATCACTGGCTGGTCTTGCTCATAAGTAATTGCATCCGTTGCGCTGGCTATCTGAAAAGCAACCTGTGCTTTTAGAAACGAACAAACCAATTTCATTTGATCTTGAGGGATGGGAAGGCGCTGACCCTCTGCCTCTCCATCTATGCACTTGAGAATGTAACCTGTGTCCATGTCAATCTCCCTTGGCTTAATTAGCTGTACTGAAGTTGCTCGTCATACTGCTCGGTGACGAGATCGAGGATTGTGTCTGCTTCCCACGTTGCGCCGTCTGGCGTCTGATCTGGTAGCTCGCGAAGTATCTCGTATACAGCTTGCGACTTTGTGCAGGCCATGTAGACAACCAGCTCAACTTTGTTCTTGAGCAAGTTGTAAAAACGCTGGTCATTGTTAATCCACAGAGCGGTGTTCCAGTGGTTATAAGATTCGTAGCCGTTGAAAGTATTGTCAGTCATGTCTATCTCCCTTGGTAAAGGCCGCTTATGCGACCTTGCCGGTTAACATGTTTATAAGCTCGCTGTGCGATTCAGCTTCACAAACCGTGATCTCGAGCAACGAACTAAAACCGTTGTCGTTACGCTTGCTAGCAAACCAGTAGTCACCTACCTGACTAATAGTCAAGTACTGGTGATAATTGCCAAAAGTGAAACAGGCCGCGTATGAAAAATCTGAATAAGTCATTCTCTACCCCTTGGTTAGTGGCTGTGTCCCCAGCCGATGAACACATGATTGCATACCTAAAAATACAATGTCAAACACTTTTTGTTTGTTTTTTTAAATTAATTTAGTGAGCGGACACAAAGACCCCATGTATGTCCGTGACAAAACACAAAAATAGTTGCAAGCAGACAAATTGTGTTATACTTATCGAATGTGTACTACAGTGAAGAGAGCCATGTTCTGCACTCGTAACGGCTACAAGCACATTGAGAACCTCGATCAGGTCTGCGTACTTGTCGGGCGTTTGAAAGGACTCACGGAGTCCGAGTATCTCGATCTTTGTGCTATCAACAAGCTAGAGAACGCACGAGCGCTAGAGATGGCAAAACATTACCCGGCTCATTGAGTTAAGGGTAACAACAGGCCGGAAAGGTCACGGGGCTTCTTGCCCCTCAAAAAAAGGGATGGGTCATGTACGAGCAAGAAATGTTTAACAAGAATCCGGGCTTCGTAATCGGCGCGGTTATCTTATTTATCACTGTGTTGGGCATCGTAGGTAATGCCGACATGGAAGAAGAGATCAGCCAATACGAGTTCTATTGTGAGAATGTCGCTATGTGGATTGATTCCAATGGTGAGAACGGGCATCCAAACTTTCGAGGTGTAGACTGTGAAGCTAACCTATAAGGATGTACAAGAGGCATCAAAGCTGAACCACAATGGCGTCACGTTCGACAGCCTAGCCACTATCTTTGATGTAAGCCCAACAACTATTCGCCGATACATCCGGGCGTTTGAGCGTTACGGCAAATCATTCTGGGGACCCTATCCAACTGAGGTAAATGATGCCTGATCAACGTGGTAAACTAGACAAGGAAACGCGGGATAGACACTTCCCCGAGCTGAATGGCGGGAAAGGATCATTGCCACGCAAATCTACACAGGCAAGCCGTAAGGCATACGCTGACAACTGGGATAGAATATTCGGTGGCAAAGACAAAAGCACAGCTCAATAGACAGGTAAGGCAAGAGGCTCTCAGAGAGCAATTGTCCCAACAGGGTCATGAGCAGTATATCTCTGAAATTATTCGGAATTTGTCTGATCCGGAGTTGGAATATGATTCCTTGTGGGTACAAAGGTTAAAAGCGGCGGCTGATCTACGTCTAAAGCTCATGGCTAAGTATCTCCCAGACCTGAAAACCACTGAGATCACTGGCCCAGATGGCGGTGATTTAGTCATAGCCGTACAGCGTAAGCGATTCGATGGCGAAGATTGAATATGTAACCAAGCCACCCGGTAAAGTTCTCGAAGAGTTCGCCGATTGTCGGGCGCGTAACTCTTTCATCATGGGGCCACTAGGCTCCGGCAAGACAGTCCAAGTCATCCTTAAAATGCTAGAGCTGATGTGCGAACAGGCACCAGTCACGCGGGAGACGCATCCCAACTACGGCGTTCGGCTCAGTCGGATCATTGCCGCACGTAATACATACAGCGAACTATTCTCGACCACTATCAAGGATTGGCTCGAGGTGCATGGCGAGCTGGGTGAGTTCAAGCAAGGCAACAAGGAACCGCCAACGCACAAGATTCAGTTCAAGCTAGAGGATGGCACGACGGTACGCAGTGAAGTCATCTTCATCGCCTTTGATCGCCCTGATCACGTCAAGAAGGCGCGAGGTATACAGACTACATGGGTATGGCTAAACGAGGCCAAGGAGCATTCCAAGAGCGTTGTGGACATGCTCGACCTTAGATGTGGCCGTTACCCGTCGATGAAGGAAGGCGTACGACCAACACACTATGGAATGATAGGGGATTCAAATGCTCCGGACGAAGATCACTGGTATTACCGACTTGCTGAAGAAGAAAGGCCAGAAGATTGGAAGTTTCATCGACAACCGGGTGGCGTCTATCGGGAAGGAGATGGTTGGTATCTCAACGAAAAAGCCGAAAACCTCCACAACCTTCCAGAAGACTACTACCGGCGAGGGCTACAGGGCAAAAGCGATGACTGGATTAAGGTCAATCTGGGCAACGAGTATGGATTCGTCTCAAGCGGTAAGCCGGTACATCCTCTCTACACTGACTCTATCCATTGCTTGTCTGATCTTTACGTGCCTAATAACGATACACCTGTCGTACTGGGTTTTGATTTCGGTCGTACACCAGCTTGTGCGTTTCTACAACGTGATTCGCTCGGCCGCTGGATTTGCTTCGACGAATTCTGTCTAACCGATAGCGGAGCTGTAGACTTTGCTCCGAGCCTCAAGCGATACATCGACGCTAACTATCCTCACATCAGGTTCCGTGGCTGGGGCGATCCCTCGGGCGACAACAAGAACCAAGCGAATGCCGATACACCCTTCAAGATCATGCGAGCGGCTGGGATACCCTGTACGCCAACGCTGTCCAACGACCCTGCTTTACGACGTGCGGCGCTTGAACTACCGATGAAAGAGTTGTGCATGGATGGCAAGCCTAGATTCCTAATCAGCCCCAAAGCGAAGATGATTCGCAAGGGATTACAAGGCGGGTTCTGCTATCGACGTATTCAGGTGTCGGGTGAGAAGTACACCGATGAGCCAGACAAGAACGAATACAGTCACCCGGTCGAGGCATTGGAGTACGCATTGCAGGGCGAAGGTGAAGGCCGACAGGCATTGTCTAGCGGTCAAGTGAGGCGTCCAATACGTAAGGCGGAGATGTCGTTTAGTGTCTTCTGATTGCTATGTCGTGTTTACCGATGACGACCATCATTGGTGGAGTCCGATGCTCCATCCGACTATCCGGCACTGTTACGTAATCAAGCCCGAGAATGGCAAGTGGATTGTGTTTGGCAAGACAACAAAGGGCGTTGAGATATACACAACGGATGATGTGACCGATGTTGTCGAAAATGATATCATCGTTAAGGCTGTAATTAGAAAACCCCGACGTTGGCTGTTCATGTTGAACACCTGCGTTGGATATACGAAGCAAGTGTTGGGGATCAACAACCCGTTTATCTTGACTCCCTACCAACTGTATAGGTATTTGAAACATGAAATCACCGAAAGCACCTAAGCCCACAGCACAGCAGATTGCTGTTGAGCGTCGTCAATCAATGGCACTGGATGAAGAGATCGCGGAGCAGGAAGAGCGCTTCCGTGCAATGGCTCGCGGTAAGCTAGGAACCAAGTCACTGTTGGGCGGCGTACCTCGTAGTCGTCAAGCGGCGGCAACTGGTGGCGGTCGTGCCGCTCCAGCTCGCACCATGCTTGGCGGAGGCGGTGGAGTATCGCCATCATCACCTCGTCGCGGCGGTGGTCGTCCCGGCACCTATCCCGGCACTATGCCCCAACTTCCATAGGTAAAAGCTATGAGCTTGCCCCCGCATCTAGGCTCGATCCAAGATATCAAGGAACGAGAGCAAAAGGCGTTCAATACACAGGCAATGTGGCATGACCAGTTGCAGGATGTGTATGAATATTTCCTACCTCAACGCAACTTGTTTGAGCGTGAAGACAAGGGCCAGAAGAAGATGGATCGCATCTTCGACTCGACTGCGTTGACTGCTATCCAACAGGGTGCGAGCAAGCTACAAGAGAACATTGCTCCGATCATGTCGCGCTGGGCTACTTTCCAGCCTACCGATGAAATAGTCCGCCTTGTCGAGACAGGCCAGTTCGATGTGTCCGAAGAGGACATCCGGGCGAACCTAGACGATCAATGCGAGCTAGTATTCGACTACATCAACCGTTCTAACTTCCACACGCAGTTCTATGAGGCGGCGCTTGACCTATTGGTAGGCACAGCCACCATGAAGATCGAGGAAACGGACGACGAGACCAACCCCATTTGCTTCAGCACAATCCCACAGAAAGGCATTGCGTTTGAAGAGGGTCCGTATGGCGGTGTTGAGACACACTGGCGACGGTTTGAGGTCAAGGCTCGGTTGCTAGAGCGTATGTGGCGCGGGTTTAGCCCATCGCAGAAGGTCTCAAACATCATTGAGAACAGCCCTAACTCCGAAGTGAAGGTGTCTGAGGGCGTCATATTCGACCCCAAGACCAAGAACTACTACGGATGTTTATGGGTAGACGGCGAAGAACGGTTCTCATGGACTGAAGAGTTTGGTGCATCTAGCCCATGGGTGACTGGTCGCTACACAAAGGTGGCTGGTGAGGTCCGTGGTCGCGGTCCAGCGATGCAAGCGTTGCCTGATGTGCGTTCATTGAACAAGGCGAAAGAGTTTGTACTGCAAAAAGCCGCGATAGATTTGGCAGGAATGTACACGGCTACTGACGACGGCGTTACTAACCCTTACAATATGGTTATCGCACCGGGTGTCGTGATTCCAGTCGGATCAAACAACACCAACAACCCTTCAATTCAACGTCTCGATACAGGATCGAACCTTGCTCTCGCGCAATTCGAAATCGTGGAGCTTCAGAACGCTATCAAGTTGGCATTGTTCAACGATCTGCGTGATCCTGCTGGTCCTGTGCGTAGCGCCACTGAAGTTGCTATTGAATCCAGAGAGCTTGCAAAGCGGATCGGGTCGGCATTTGGGCGACTTCAGACCGAGGTACTCGTACCAATACTCAAGCGTGTCGTCGCTATACTGACTCGACGTGGATTGATCGTTCCTATCGAGCTAGATGGGCGTGATGTGCAGATCAAGTTCACGTCTCCATTGGCACGAGCGCAGGATGGTGAGGATCTGTTAGCTGTTCAACAGGCCGTACAGTTTGTATTGGGTACGTCTGGCCCCGAGCAAGTGCAGATAGCTTATAAGATCGAAGACTTCGGTACGTGGGCGGCGCAGAAGACGGGAATGCCGTCGGAGCTAGTGCGATCTGACATTGAGAAACAGCAGATCATCCAAGCTGGCGCACAAGCCAAAATGATGGAACAACAACAACCGGCACCGGCTGAATGAAGTTCTGGGTTGTAAGGAATAACTGGTTTCCAATCGGCTACTACGGAATCGTATTGTGGCCTTTTGTCTTTGTACGCCCCTGTACAACCGAAACGCAGAACAAAATCTTGTTCCGGCATGAGCTACAGCACTGCTATCAGATACAGGAACGTGGTGTCGTACGCTTTTACGCACGTTATCTCTGGCTGGCGTTGAAGCATGGATACCGCAATCACCCGGATGAAGTTGAGGCGCGAGCTAATCAGGTCGATGCGCTAAATCCAAACGAACTTAAATGGTATGAGAAGAACAAAATTACTTTATGACATGGGAAACTATTGAGGGCGCAAGCCCGGAAGCTAAAAAGCAACGCGCCAAAGCACAAGAACAGATCACAGAAATCATCAGAGCCTACCATCGGTGCTTCGCCACTGAGGACGGGCAGAAGGTTTTAGAAGATCTGACTCGGCGCTTTCTATTCGACAACTCTACATCTTTGTCTAGCCAGAACGTCGCGTATGAATCGGCGTATCACAATGGCGAGGCAGGGGTGATCAGGCTGATTATTCATTACATACAGCAAGCCGAACGAGAGTAACGATTTCATTTCAACATCACTGGAGATAAACCATGGACGAACAGGCCGTAGAGAGTAACGATACCCTGACCTCACTAGTAGACGCCGCAGAACCTACGTTAGGTGAAGGCGAATTCTTTTTGAGCGATGGCATCAAAGGCGTTGGCGATCAGCCTGAGTGGTACAAAGCCGACAAATACAAGTCAGTTGCAGAGCAAGCCAAGGCATACACGGAGCTTGAGAAGAAGTTCGGTGGCTTTACTGGCGCACCAAAAGAGGGATACGCAACAATTGAGGGCGTCGAGCAGGATGATTCGCTCTGGCAGGAGCTTGTGTCGTTTGGTGAGCGCACCAATATGTCGCAATCAGCACTGAATGACGCGTGGGAGATTCTGACTGCACAAGAGCAGGCGGTCGAAGAAGTCTCGATGGAGATGGAGCTTCAGAAGCTAGGCGATAACGGTGTGGAACGTGTCAAGGTTGTCGAGCAGTACATGAAGAACAATCTCGATTCAGAGACATACGAGCGTGTTCGCTATGGTGTGAACAGTGCTGAGGCTGTCGAGCTGGTCGAGGCGCTTATCAAGGCAACGGCTCCCGCTAAACTACCGATTGACGGACACATCGAACCGGGCGGTATTACGTGGGATGACATCGAAGCAGAGATGTTCAAGAAGCACGAGAATGGACAGCTACTTCGCTCTGTTGACCAGAACCATGAGCGTAAGATTCAGCGCATGATGCAAGAGTTTGGTGGTGATCGTCCGTACAACAGGACGGTTGGCTAACCACTTATTGTTTGTGGTATCATCGGCGCATCGGATACCCCTTTCTTAAGGCCCGGTAGTTTTAGGTTGAACGACTGACCGACTGCCGGGTACTCAGTCTAAAACCTCTTAATCATTTTTATACATTTGACATAGAGGAGACTGAATCATGTCAATTAATCTTTCCGCAGTTGCGGTAACTGAGTTTGACAGCATGGTGAAGCACGCCTATCAAGGTATGGGCTTGCTCAAAGGTGCTGTTACTGTACGAAACAACGTCGTAGGTGATACCTACAAATTCCGTAAGATGGGCAAAGGCACAGCGAACCAGAAGACTACTGCCGCTGATGTTGATCCAATGGACGTAGGCCATTCAATGATCACTGCTACTTTGGCAAACTGGAACGCGCCAGAGTACACAGACATCTTTGATGCCGCTGAAGTTAACTTTGACGAGAAGCAAGAGCTTGCGAACACTATCGCTGGCGCTCTCGGTCGTCGTTGCGACCAGCTTGTTATCGACGCAATGAACGCTTCAACTCCTGACACAACTACGATTGCTCACGGCAGTGCAAACCTGACAATGGCAAAGGTTATTGACGCGCAGGTTGAATTGCGTGATCAGGGTGTACCTAACTCTGAGCTGTTTGCAGTCATCGAGGCTGGCGGTCTTGGTGGACTTCTTAGCGATGAGAAGGCTACTTCTGGCGACTATCAGGCTATCAAGGCGCTTGTATCTGGTGAGATCAACTCTCTGTGTGGTTTCCAGTTCATCGTTATTGAGACTCGCTCTGAAGGTGGTCTGACTGAAGCGGCTAACGTCGTTGACTCTTGGTTCTTCCAGCGTCCAGCGATTGGTCTTGCTGTCGGTATCGACATGAAGACTGAAATCAACTACGTGCCTCAGAAGACAGCATGGCTCACCAACGGTATGTTGAAGGCCGGTGCTTGTGTTCGTGATTTGGGCGGCTTGGTTAAGGTCCAGTACGACAAGACTGCATAAGTCTTACCCGGCCCCTTCGGGGGCCATTCTATTTCTAGGTGAGTTATGGCGACCAAGATTGACCTCATTAGCAATGCTCTCATTCTGATCGGGGACACTCCGATTAGCTCACTGGATGGCGGTACGCGCCGTGAAGTTGTTGCAGACAAGCTATATGACAACATCGTTCAAAACGAGCTAACAAAGCATCGTTGGACGTTTGCTCGTAAGCAAGTTGAGATAACTAAGCAGGTAAGCACCCCGCCAGATCCTAATGGCTGGACATCTATCTACCAGCTACCCGCTGACTTACTGTTTCTGATTACTGTCTCCCCTGATTCTAACTATCAGGTGTACGGTGACAAGCTATACAGCAACTCATCTAACGAGCTGTACGCTGATTACATTTACAACGTGGCAGAAGCCGATTGGCCTGTGTACTTTGCAAAGGTTGTTGAGTACGCACTGGCTATGGACTTCGCGGCAAGCATTAGAGACAGCTCTGCGGCACGAGGTGAGATGGCATCGGCGTACGTAAATGCGTCTCGTATGGCGCGATTCACAGACTCTCAGCAAGCCCCGGTTGAGCGGATACGGAGCAACCCATTCGCTAGTGTGAGGTACTAATGGCCAAGACTCGATTCATCCAGTCTAGCTTTGTCAGTGGAGAGCTATCTCCGCTGTTGAAGGGTCGTACTGATATCAACCAGTATTATCAGGCGGTAGAGACTGCCGATAATGTTGTGATCGTCCCTCAAGGTGGCATGAAGCGTCGTCCCGGTACTGAGTTTGTGGCGTCCACTATTCGCGTTTTAGTGGATCATTCATACTTTGGCACTATGCCCAACGGTGGAACGGCTTCGACTGTCTACGACAACGACGCAACCACTACATCAACGACGGCGGCAATAGGAACGACAGATAATTACGTCGTGATTCACGCCGACCGAGGCACAACCGAATCAATAGACACAGAGTTTGTTGACGTTAGGCAGATCAGTTTGTCATCTGGCACGTCTGATGAATTCAAAGTGCAGTATTCAGCGAATAACACGACGTGGACTGATGCTGGCAGTCTTAACCTGATTGGCACAAGCCCTCAAGATTTCCGAGTTAGAGTTGGTTTTTATGCTAGATACTGGCGTCTAGTCCGTGTTGGCACTACTGACTTGGGATCTGCAACAGTAACGCTGGCAGGATTCTTGTTGCCCAAAGAAACGGGTGCCGATAGCGCTTGTAAGCTGGAAGATTTCAGCGTTGAAGATGACCGTCATTATCTTTTCGAGTTTACGCGAGACAACATTGCAATATTTAGAACGCGTCTTGTTGGGCTTAATTATCGAACAACTCGCGTTGCTGATATAAAGCCTAACTATGACTCAACTGTCGATGTATCAACCATACGCGTGGCTCAGATCGAAAACGTCATGCTGGTATTCGGTAACTTTAATCCGATTCGTTTAGTTAATCTGGGTACAGATGCGGATTGGTTCTTAGACAACATTCCGTTTACCAATATCCCGCAGTACGACTTTGACGATGAGTTAAGCCCAACACCTGTTAACGAAGTTCAGTTAATGGACATTCATCATGGCGGTCAGGCATGGAAGAAAGGCGAGCGCTTTGAAATTGATATTGAAGGCGTTACGTCGAAATCAATTACTTATGCAGGTGAAGGCACTTCCGATGAAATCGCCTCCACTGTCTTTAATATCCAAAAGAACCTGCAAGAGATGCCGGTCTTTGGAGAGACGGGGGTTCTTGTCGAGCAAATAAGTACTTACAACTTTCGAATCACTATATCAGGCGAATCAACAAAAGACTTTGAGTTGTTTTCTGCGTATGTGACCGAAGGCTCTACAAATCACGAGATTGAGTTTACAAAAGTTCCGCCTGCTGGCTCTCCGCGCAAAGAGGATGTCTGGTCTGCTACTCGTGGATATCCAAAGAGCGCGTGTTTCTACGAAGGCCGATTGGTACTTGGTGGCACTGAGTCAAAGCCTCAGTCGATCTTCATGTCTAAGACCGGATCATTCTTTGACTTCGACATTGATGACGGCGATGACGACGAGGCAATATTTGCGACTATCTCATCACGCAAGCTGAATGACATTGTTGACGTATACCCCGGTCGTAACTTGCAGATATTTACGTCTGGTGCAGAGTTTTCAATTACTAGCAGACCTGTTACGCCATCTAATATCAGTATCCAGCCACAGACATCACACGGCTCAAGCAATATTGAGGTTCAGGATGTTGATGGCTCGACCCTGTTTGTGGACCGGCACGGCAAGTCCCTCTTAGGCTTCCTGTATTCGTTCAACGAGGACGCTTACACTACAGACGATAGATCGGTACTGGCCTCTCATTTAATCAACCAGCCGGTCGATATGGCGCTTTTAGCGGGTACTGCGAGCGATGACGCTAACTGGCTGTTTATTGTTAACAGTGACGGCTCCGCAACAATATTGAATACGCTGAGAAGTCAGGACATCAACGGCTTCACCAGCTGGAATACAGACGGAGAAATCAAAAGCGTCTGCGTTGTGGACGATCAGTTGTATATGACCGTTGAGCGCAATATAGATGGCTCTGACAAGATATACATAGAGCGCTGGGATTTCGATTACCGCATGGATTGCGCGATTAAAGACACTCAAATAAGCGGCGTCATCGACGGACTGGACCATTTGGAAGATGAAACGGTCAAGGTCGTGACTCGGCAGGGCTTCCAAGATTCATACGAGAACCTTGTGCTGTCGTCTTACACGGTAGCAAGCGGAAGTATCACGCTTAACTCTGACGAGCGTTTTGGTGCTGTGACTTATGAGGTCGGCTTGCCATTCACTTGCACGATTAAGCCCATGCCGTTGAGTACAGACATTGGATCGGGCCAGAATCAGATGCGCCTCAAGAAGATTCTCCGCATGAATATCCGGGTGAATGAGTCGTATGGGATTAAGGTTGATGACTTGCCTACTACTATTAACGAGTTTGGCCCATTTGTTACGGGCGGTTTGAACTCTGTTGTCCCTGTCAGTGGCATAATAGAAGACGTTTACGATATTAGCGGATGGAATAGACAGCTCATGCCGACGATTACGGCCCCTGATCCTCTACCCATGCACATACAGATGATTGAATACGAAGTTGAGGGTAACTGATGAACCTTGCCCTACAGGATGAAATCTTCAAAGCGCAGGACTTGATGCTTCAGATGCCTCAAGTTGAGTGTGAAGTGTTCCATCATTTTTCTGACGGTCTATATGCTCGGGAATTGCACATACCGGAAGGCGTTGTTTTGGTTGGGGCGTTGCACAAAACGCGGCATATGTTTTTTGTTCAGAAAGGCCAATGCACTGTAATCACACATGAAGGCGAAGAAACAATTACTGCGCCATATATGGGCGAGACAGTTCCGGGTATTAAGCGAATCATTCGTGCTGATACCGATTGCGTATGGATTGGGTTTCACGTTACCGACAAAACAGAACCCGATGAGATCGGTAAGGACATATTAGAGGATTGGGTATGTGGGTAATAACAGCGATTGCCGTAGCGGGAGCCGGTGTTTCAGCTTATGGTCAGGTGCAGGCTGGCAAGGCTCAAGAAGAGCAGATGAAACAGCAAGCAGAACAAGAAAAGTTGGCCGCAGAAAGCAGAGAGCTACAGCGCCGAGAGGAATTAAATCGCGCATTAGCTTCTAATATTGCGGCTCAATCTGTAGCAGGAATTGCGGGGGAAGGTACGCCAGCAAGTTTGGCGTTGGAAAGCGCAAAGAAAGCGGGGCTTAGTGAGGCGACTATTGATTTGTCAGAAAAGCTAAGACAGTCAGCCTTGATACGAGCAGGTAAAACCGCTAAACAAACTGCATACATTGGGGCGGCCGGAACATTGCTAAGTGGAACTGCCACGGCTCTTGATGCTAGTGGCAAATTTGAGGATTAGTAATGGCTCAAAAGCGCATTGAATATTATGGCAAGTTTACGCCTACAGGAGTGGATGATTACTCGGATCGTCGTGTTCGTGCGCTTGCAGGATTGGCTGAGCAGGTTGGTGATCTGGCATTAGGCTTCGCTGAAAAGAAAAAGAAAGAGCGGCAAGCTGTTCAAGAGCAGATTGATACAGAGCAATCTATTAAGGATGGTTTAGTTGCTGGCGCCGGCTTTGCGGCTACTGGCGATGCTCCTGAGTTAAGAGTGTACGATGAGTATTCGACACTGCAACAAGACGTTGAATTCAACAGAAACGTTCTCGCTGGTTATGAGGCTGGCGCTAAAAACTCATTAAGAAAGAAAATTGAGCAGTTTGCCACAGAAAACCCTACTAATTTTGCTGAATTTGAAAAGCTGTCTAAAGGCGCGTTTGAGGGTGTAAATAGCGCGACTCCAGATTTTTTAAAGCCCGGCATTCAGTCCTACTACGATCAAATATTTAAGACGGCTGGATCGCCAATTGCTAAGGCCGAAAGAAAGGCTATAGCAGATCAAGCTTCTGCCGAAACTAATACGCTTATTGAAAGTGAATCAGTAAACATTCTTAACTTAGCAAGAATGCAAGATTCTGAGGGTGTGCGAGTTGCTTATCAGAACAGACTTGATCTTGCCGCACGAGATCCTAATTTAAGCAAAGAGCAGTTTGCAGAGGAAACGCTAAAGCTAAATGATCAAATTGTAGAGCAATATGCGATTGGCAAAATCGACCGCGCTTTAACAGAAAACGAAAATTTAGAGCCTATACAAACAATTGAAGAAGCAAGAAGTATTATTTCTGGCATCAAGGAATCGGATGTTTACAGCATAGAAAATCCTATTGATCCTGACACTTCAATTACTTTAGACCCTGAAGAGCGTGATGCTCTTATCGACAAGCTAGAGCAAAGGGTTGATGACTACGAAAAAGCAGAGATTCAAAAAGCGGAGCAAGCATTTGAAGTAAATGCGATTACTCAAGCTCAAAACTACACTAATGCTATGGGCATGGTGCAGGATCCAAGCATTCCAAACGAGCAAAAAATTGTTTCTATTAATGAAGCAGAAATGCTCGGTCAGATTGGTGATAGGCCGGCAAGTCTTTTAAGAGCTTATGTAAATTCAGTAGATAAGCTGAAAGCCACAAGTAACTCGCAGGAGTTTGGAAATATTATATCTCGTGCTTATGACTTAAATGCTCAGTTAGAGGTGGAAGATGATTCGTCTGCGTATTTAACAGGAATTACCAATCTTCAAGAAGAGGTAATTCAAGCCAGAATCAATGGACAGCTAACGCGAACAGACGAAACAAAAATTTTAAAACAATTGCAGACACTAACGTCGGCTAAGATTGCCGGTGCTACTGCTGGTATTGCATTATATTGGACTCAAGCCAGCAGAATTATTAAGACCTCACTGCCACCCGATCTTAATGGTGTTGCAGTTAGGCTGTTGTTTGAGCGCGTAGAGCTTGAAAAACAAAGTCTTGAAGAGCAAGGGCAAACAATTACTAGAACGATTGAGCGGGATTTATGGATTAAATACGCGCCTGAGGTGGTGAATGAAGTCCAAAATACTCGGCGCAGTGAAGTAATGACTCAGGTTCGTGATGTTTTATCGAAACCAGAAGAGGTAAACAGAGAAAAGTCACAAGACAAAACAGTAGGTCGCTTTTCAGTAAAGGTGGTTGAGTAATGCCTACTTATGAAGTAACGGATTCTGTTACTGGGCGCACGTTATCGCTAACCGGCGACTCACCTCCGACTGACGCAGAACTTGCGGAAGTTTTTAATGCTTACTCGGCAGAGCAGTCTGATCCTGTTCAGGTAGACATTCCTAAAGCTAATTCATTGGCATTGGATAATGTAATCAGCTCTAATACTGAAGGCGAAGAAGCACAAGCGTTATTTGATGAGGATGAGCGTCAACGTCAATCAATGCTTGAGATTGCTAATACTCGATTTCCTGCCGATGTTTTAAAGTCATGGGAAAACAACCCAATAGGTTTTGGAGAGGCGGGCGATTTTCTTGATTGGTCTCAGGTGTTGCCGGGCGGGGGTTTAGTTCAAGGTGCAAAGTCATTAGAGCTTCTTTCTATTTCTAAAAAAATAGAGAACGGTCAAGAGCTAAAACCAAACGAACAAGAAACAATAGATACTTTTATTAACAAACAGCTTGAGATGTCTGTTCGAGGCATGAATTACGGCGGCAAGTTTAGGTATTATGGCGAGCAGATGCCGGCCTTTATGCTTGAGTTTATGGCTACTGGCGGCATAGGCAAAGCGGCTCAAACAGCTACAGTGCAAGCATTAACTAAAGGCGCGGCAAAAACGGCAACCCAACAATTTGCTATCCGGCAAACAGGTAGAGTTGCGCGAGTAGCGGCGCAATCAGCGGCTATGGTTCCTATGACTGTTAGGAATTATGGCGAACAAAGGCTAGGGCCGTGGGCGGTTAGCGATAAAGGCCAGATTCTATTCCAAGAATCTAAAGACAGCCCGGCTAGTAGTGCATTAAAAGCACTGGCATATACCTCGGTTGAAGTAGCGAGTGAGTTATCTGGAGCCAGTCTAAACAAGTACCTAATCAACCCTGTTACTAATCGGCTAAAAACGCCATTGATTAGTGCCGCCAACAAACTACCCGAAAAGCTAAAGATGGGCTTGTTTGAGGCATACAAAAAACTTGACCCGAATGCGCGCGTTAGCGAGGTTTTTACTCGTGCTGGGTGGAACGGAATGATTGCGGAGCTGGGGGAAGAGCGCGTAGCAGATGTTCTACGTGAAACAGTAAATCTAACGCTTGAAGAAAGCTATACCTTTGATCAGGTATTAGAAGGGATAGTTCCGTCTAAAGACCAGCTATTGCTTGAAGCTGGTTTAATCGGAGCCTTTGGTGGCGTTAAGACGTCTGCAAACATAGTGACCAACATTCTAATTAACAAGGGAATGACAAAAGATCAGGCAGAAGAAGCCGTCTCAAATATGAATGTTTCCGAGCAGGAATCAATAATTGACGAGTCGCTTTATGTCCCGACAGCGACCGAAGAGGCTGTAAAGGAAATTGAAACCGGCGTAGAGACTATTCGTGCCGATGCTTTAGAGGCGTACGACCAGTATCAGCAGGGCGAAATCGACTCGCTAATTGAAGTTAAAAATCAAACACTGGCGAAATGGAATCGCAAATTAAATGCGGCCAAGCGAGATAACACTAAGTTGGCGCGCGTTATTGCAAAAGCTGGCGGTATTAACGTTGAGTCTATCGTTTCGGAGTTTGGCTTTGATGCGGCCGATTTGCGGGCTGTAAACAAGAGAATGAGCGCAACTGTATTTAGGGTTGATGGCGGCTGGTCGTTTGATGAGGTTTTTAATATTCAGTCGGATTACTGGAATGAAACGACAGACGTTTCTGAAATTGTAGATGTTATCGGTCAGATGGTTGCCGACCCTACATTCCCCGCGTATCCCGAAAAACAAGCACAGCAAGAGGCTATTGAAAACGAAATAGAACAACTTGAGCAGTTAAATGAGCAAGAGTTAGAACGGCTTTTTACTAAATTCGACCGTGAAGATACAAGCGATATTGTTGAGCTAGAAAGCTTATCAGCGCAAGAGTTAGAGACTGCTATTGATCAGCAGTTTTCTGGTATTACTCAGCAAGAATTTGAAAACAATGTTCGTGAGTTAGAAGCGTACATTGAGACCGAGGGCGATGTTTTTGGCGGCGGAGATACAATTATTGAGTCGCAGACCGATGCGGCTGTTCAGCAAGAACCTACAGCAATAGCCCCGCAAGAAAGCATTTTTAACGATTTTTATTATCAGTGGTTTGATGATCTTGGAGCATTTAGGGACTTAGCAACTGAAGCAATAAAACGCGGCTTAAAAACAAGAGTTGGCCGAGATTTGCGTTATTTATACCGGGCGTATAACGGCGTTGTTGGCATGGCGACGCAAAACATCACTGGCAATACCTACTATATTGATCGGAATAAAGGCCAAGCTGTTATTACAGGCAAAGGCTTAAAATCCATACTTGAGGATTTTGATAACGCTGTTTTTCAAATTGAGCCTAACAAAGCCAATAGGAAAAAAGACTTTACCGATTACTTGATTGCGCGTCGTTACTATCAAGACTTGCAGTTGCGTAAAGACGTTGAGGTTAGCGATAAGCAAAAGATTGAGACGGCAGAAACGCTAGACCGGCTTTCATTAAAGTATGGAGATGCACTTGTTTGGTTTGATAGCTCGGCAAAAGAGATATACGACTATCAGACAAGAATGCTTGATCTGTTGGTGCAATCTGGAAATATGTCGCAGGAGACATTTGATAAGATTCAAGAATCTAATCAGAACTACATTCCATTCCAGCGTGTTTTGGATGAAGAGTTTGGCGAGTACGGTGCCAGCACAAAAGGCAAGTTGTTTACTAACGCCACCATAAACAAAGTTATTAAAAAGATTGTTGGCTCGGAAAAAGAGATTAAAGACCCGATTGAGTCAATCATTAAAAACACTTTCAGAATTGTTGATCTTGCTTGGCAAAACCGGGTTGCTCAGTCTATTTCGGATATGGCTCCGATAATGGAAGAGTACATTGAGCCAATGAAAGTGCCGATGGATAAGATCATGGTAGATGGCAAAGCTGTTTACCGGCCAAGCAAGGTTACTCCAAAAGACGCGATTATTGTTTTTGAAGACGGGAAGAAAAAGTTTTTTCGTGTTGATCCTGCAATTCTTCAAGCAATGGAACAAATGCAACCCGAGCAGTTGGGTTTTGTAACTCGTATGCTTCAAATCCCGACGACATTATTAAGGGCTGGCGCTACTTTGATTCCTGAGTTTTGGGTAAGGAACGTGTCGCGAGATATGCAAAGCTCGTTTATTCAGTCTTCAGCTCGTCCCACTCCGGTAATTGATCCGATTAAAGGCTTGGTTGCGCTAACTAATAGGACTGACTTGCATCAAAAGTGGATGGCTTCAGGTGGCTCGTTTAATAGCTATATGGAGCTATCTGACAACGGATTACAAAAGGCGCAGAAAGAGCTTCTTAATCCAGAGAGCAAGATAGCTAGATATTTAAAAAACCCTCTCAGGTTGCCAAATGATATTAGCCTTGGATTAGAGCAGTCAGTAAGGATTGGCGTATTCAATGCGGCAAAAAGGAAGGGCGCATCCGACCTAGAGGCGGCGTTTGAGGCTAGAGACGCGACGCTTGATTTTGCTAGGGGCGGTAGAGCATCAAAGATTATCAACCGTTACATACCGTTTTTTAACGCTGGTATGCAGGGTGCAGATAAGTTGTATCGCTCTATGCGAGATAATCCCAAAGCTACAATAATGTGGGCGACAGCAACAATTACAATGCCGAGCGTAATATTGGCAGGTTATTACTTGTATGCCGCGCCAGAAGATGAGCGCCAAGAGTATCTTGAAATACCTCAATGGCAAAAAGATATGTTTTGGGTGTTTAAGTCTGGCGATACATGGGTTCGATATCCAAAGCCGTTTTCATTGGGCTACATATTTGGCAGTGTTCCGGAACGGTTCCTTGCGTGGATGGGAACCGAAGATATGCAGGAAGGCCAAAAGTTTTGGACGGACATAGTTAAAGGTGTTGTTGGGTCTGTTAGCCCAATATATGACCCTAGTGCGGTTATACCTCCCTTAGTTAAAGTGGCTATTGAAAGTACGGCCAACTACAATTTCTTCCAAGGCAGACCAATTTATCCTGATTGGATGGATGACCTTCCTCCGGAAGAGCGCAAGACAAAAGGCACTAGCGAAGTAGCTCAGGAACTTGGTGATTTGTTAAAAGTATCGCCAGCTAAGATAGATAACGCTTTGCGTGGATCACTTGCAGGAAGCGCACAGTATCTTACTGATGCGGGTGACTTTGTTATTAATGAAGTTAGGAAGTGGAACGGCGAAGAAATCCCTGCCGATCCTACTAGCCCGGTAGACGATCCATTGATTCGAGCGTTTACAATGAGATTTCCAACTGGTGGTGTAGCTGAAAGCACTCAAACGTTCTATGAATCTGCCAATCTTGCTACCCAAACTAGTAACAAATTAAAAAACTTAAAGGGTGATGAGCGAGCAGAATATCGAGAGAAAAATCGGGCGATAATTCAAGCGATGCCATTTTTTAAGGCCAGCACAAAAGTAATACGCAAACTTAATAAGCGTAGAAATTTTATATATGAAAACCTCGTAATGACCGGCGAAGAGAAAGAGAAGGAGTTGCGGGTAATTGACGATATGATTTTGGCTAGGGCAAGACAGGCTAATGACCGATATGCCCAATACATTAAAGAGTTAGAGTGACAAGGTATAGATCGAAGAAAAGCGATTTACTTGGTAAAATGAAACGGTAATTGGCGACTTATGAAATCGTCAAACAATACACTAGGAGAGAACAATGGGTAATCCATTTAAGGGCGTAGGCTCACATTTACACGGCATGGTCTATGACCTATACCCCGTGACACCAAACGACAGCACAGACAATGTTGGCACTGACAACGTAGCTGTGGGTCTTTACATTGAGACAGGTGGAGATGTTGCATTCATCACTAAAGATGGTGATGCACGTACTGTTACTGTACCGGATACTTTCTATCTGGTTTGCTCTGTTGAGCGAGTTAAGAGTACAGGTACAACCGCTTCAGGAATCCACGCTTTAATCGTATAGGTTCATTATGAGTACAGCTATTGGCGTTTCATTACCGAGGCTTGCGACTGCTGTCGGCAAGGCCATATCAGAGTACGCGGTTCTTGGTAAGACGCCGGGCTTTACTGCTGACTTCATAAAGAACAAGTATCCGGGCAAAGCAAACTTCGCCAGCGCCATAACCCACGCCCGTGCTGGCAATGCCACTATGACGGACGGCTATGGGCCTGAGCTTGTTACCAATGGTTCGTTTACGGATAGCATTGATGGCTGGTCAGGAGCGGGTTGGGTTTGGTCTAGCAGGGGCGCATCATACGACAGCGGATCAAGCGTCACTGTTGCGTTAAGCCAAGACGTAGCTGTTGAAGCAGGTAAGACATACATTGTCACCTTCACATTGATAGACGTTTCCGGCGGCACTCCT
>FYBJ01001421.1_pt1 | contig 23445 bp, 20 predicted proteins | sample 1134611 | NCBI WGS metagenome assembly FYBJ01 (sample SAMEA104116008, study PRJEB20421) | marine metagenome | isolation source: marine | reverse complement strand
TCTTAACTTGATGGCAGTGTCGTTCAGGGTGACGGAACTGTCTATTTTGGGGCGAATTCTGCCAGTAAAGATTCAACCACCTGCGGGTTGGCAAGGGTGCTTAAATCGCCTAAATCCTCAAGCTTTCCAGCTTCTCCAGCAGAAATTTTTCTTAAAATTCTCCGCATGATTTTACCTGATCGTGTTTTTGGTAAATCCGCTGCAATATGAATATGCTTCGGTTTCGCAATCGCGCCAATCTTCACTGCCACCCAGTCGCGCAATTCTTTTTCCAAGACTGCAGGAGAGGCTTCTGCGCCCCGGGCCAGTTCAATGAAGGCAATGACGGCCTGACCTGTGATATCATCATCAACACCAATAACGGCAGCTTCTGCGACCTGATCATGTGAAACCAGCGCCGATTCAATTTCAGCGGATCCCAACCGGTGACCTGAAACATTCATCACATCATCAATTCGACCCGTAATCCAGTAGTCCCCATCGTCATCGCGTTTTGCACCATCGCCAGTGATGTATAATCCTTTATGAATATAAGTTTTTTTAAAGCGCTCATGGTCATTAACAATGGTTCTCGCCATCGATGGCCAAGGCCGGGTTATGACAAGACGGCCGGCACCGCTTCCTTCGATGAGCTTATCCTTGTCATCAATGAGTCCGGCCTCAATTCCGGGAAGAGGTTTCATTGCCGACCCCGGTTTAAGGCCTTTTGTATCGGCCATAGGGCTAATCAAAATCGAGCCTGTTTCCGTTTGCCACCAGGTATCGACAACGGGGCATCGTCCTTCCCCAACCTTATCAAAATACCATTGCCAGACTTTAGGATTAATCGGCTCACCCACGGTTCCAAGCAACCGAAGACTCTTACGCGAGCTGGTTGTTAACCATTCATCTCCGGCTCGTTCAAGCGCACGAATGGCTGTTGGAGCGGTATATAACACATTCACCTTATGTTTATCCACGATTCGCCAGATTCTGGCCGGATCAGGCCAGTTGGGTACGCCTGCATGCATTAAGGTTGTCACGCCATTGGATAAAGCGCCATAAAGCAGATAGCTATGCCCGGTAATCCAGCCCACATCCGCCGTACACCAGAAAATTTCATGCGGCTGACACTGGAAAACCTTATCATGGGTATAGCTCGCACCCACCAGATATCCGCCGCAACTATGAAGCAGCCCTTTAGGGCTTCCGGTGCTTCCCGAAGTATAGAGAATGAAAAAAGGATCTTCAGCATCCATGACCTCAGCGTCACATTCGGCGCTGACATTATGTTTTAATTCATGCCACCAAAAATGTTTTTCATGATCGAAATACACAGGATGATTCTTATTTCGCACAACCAGCTGTTTGATATCAACGCCTTCGCAGGCTTTATCTGCTTTTTGCTTCAATTCGACATCATGGCCGCCACGGGTATAGCCGTCTGCGGTGATCAGGAGCTTGCTGCCTGAGGCAATGATCCTCTGTTTCAACGCTTCTGCCGAAAAACCGGCAAAAACCACTGTATGCACGGCGCCGATTCTGGCGCAGCCCAGCATGGCAATCGCGGCTTCAGGAATCATTGGCAAATAAATTGCAACCCGGTCGCCCTTTTTAATGCCCAGCGATTTCAAAACATTTCCCATGCGGCAGACTTTCTCATGAAGTTCGGCAAAGGTCAGCGTACGCTGTTCATGCTCGTCATCGCCTTCCCAGAGAATAGCCGCCTGGTTCGCTTTTCGGGGCAGGTGCCTGTCAATACAGTTTAATGTCAGATTGAGTTTCCCTTCACAAAACCAGCGTACATCAGCATGTTCCAGGCTTCCGCTCATGGTTTGTTTCCAGGGCTGAATCCAGTCAATCATTTTCCGGGCGACATCGCCCCAAAAAGTTATATAAGATTCATCTTTATCCTTCATAAGTCTGTGGTCCTGAGCGTTGAAATAGACTGAATAATAGCGGAGAAATCAAGTTCTCCAAGACCATCATCAATAAATTGCTGATAAATATCGCGAGCTTTTGCAGCAACGGTTGTTTTGACGCTGACGCTGGCTGCGGCAGCCTGGCTTAAATTCAGATCCTTTAACATCATATTCGCTGTAAATCCAGGCCGATAATCATTATTTGCCGGCGCCTGTTCGACAAGGCCGGGTAAGGGTGGATACTTGCTCATGACCCAGCACTGTCCGGAAGCGTGATTGACCACTTCAAACAGCTTATCAGCCGTGAGCCCCAGTTGTTCAGCCAGCACAAAGGCTTCTGAGACGGCAATCATTGAAATACCTAAAATCATGTTGTTACATATTTTAGCAGCTTCTCCACTTCCTGCTTTGCCGGCATGGATAATGGTTTGCCCCATGGCTTCAAAAACAGGGCGAGCCAGCGCGAATACATCTGATTCACCTCCGACCATAAACGTCAATGTTGCCGCCGCCGCACCGGCGACGCCGCCGGATACGGGGGCATCAAGTGAATTGATACCTTTTTGCCGGGCAGCTGTATGAATTTCACGGGAACTGTTAACGTCGATGGAAGAGCAGTCAATAAAAAGGATTCCGGGGCGAGCATGGGCAAACACGCCTTTGTCTCCCAGACAAACCGCCTTGACCTGATCGGGCGTCTGCAACATCGTGATAATGATATCAGCGTCTGCTGCAATATCTTCAAGGCTTTCAGAATGCTGCCCTCCGGCCTCCACTGCCATTAAGTTAAGACCATTTTCTTCGCCTACGTCCCGCGGCTTGTCCGCGGGATCCATGAATCTTTCTACATCGCTGGATCCCGCGGACAAGCCGCGGGACGTAGGCTCTCTTAACTTAATGGCAGTGCCTCCGGCCTCAACCAGCGCCTGCATGGCCTCTTTTTGCAAATCAAAGCCTTTAACCTCATAACCATGCTTCACCAGATTCATGGCCATCGGTAAGCCCATATGTCCTAAACCAACAAAAGCTATCCTTTTCATTGTCCGCTCTCCGGCTTAATCGTGCGTGGGCATACTGAAAGCGCTGCCTTCAAGATGGGTTACAGGCCATTTGCTGGTGATGGTCTTCCTGCGAGTGTAAAAATGTACGCTTTCAAGACCATGCATATTGGTATCGCCAAAGGATGAGTGTTTCCAGCCGCCAAAAGGATGGCTGGCAATCGGCACCGGAATAGGGATATTCACGCCAACCATGCCAACCTGAACCCGGTAACTATACTCCCGGGCAGTGTAGCCGTCGCGAGTGAATATCGCCGTACCATTACCATATTGATTGCGGTTGACCAGTGCCAGTGCGTCTTCAAAATCATTCGCTCGAACGATAATCAGCACAGGGCCAAAAATTTCCTGTTGGTAAATCTGCATGGATTCCGTCACTTTGTCGAAAAGACAGGGGCCGACATAGTATCCTTCAGGGTAATCAGCATGCCTGTATGTCCGGCCGTCAATAATCAGATCTGCGCCTTCCTTTACGCCTTCATCAACATGACGCAAAACTTTCTCGCGATGAGTCTTGGAAATCAGCGGCCCCATTTCGGTTTGCGGCAGATGCCCGGGACCGGGTTCAATGGCGCGAATTAACTCTGACATTTTATCGATTATGGTTTCTGCTGTTTGCTCGCCTACGGCAACCAGAACAGAAATGGCCATGCAGCGTTCTCCGGCAGAACCATAAGCAGCCCCGACAATGGCCTTGGCCGCATATTCAAAATCAGCATCAGGCATCACCACAGCATGATTTTTCGCTCCGCCAAAAGTATGAGCCCGTTTACCCTGAGCAGTGGCTTCAGTATAAATGCTTCTGGCGACCGGTGTTGATGCTACAGCCGTCATGCTCGCAATATCAGGATGATGTATTAAATAATCAACCGTATTTTTATCGCCATGCAGGCAGGTGACAACACCGTCCGGCAATCCGGCTTCACTAAGAAGCTCCATAATCCGAACAGGCGCTGAAGGAGCCTGTTCGGATGGTTTTAAAATGAAAGCATTTCCGCAGGCGATGGCCGGAATCATCATCCATACAGGAACCATCACAGGAAAATTAAAAGGAGAAACTCCGGCACAAACGCCCAGGGGTTGCATGAGCGTATGACAGTCAATATCACCGGCAATTTCCGTTGAATAATGGCCTTGCAGACGGGTCAGAAGTCCGCAATTCATCTCAACAACTTCTATCGCTCTGGAAACGGAACCCATGGCATCTTCAAGGGTCTTACCATGCTCTCGGGTCACGATTTCTGCCAGTTCTTTCTGATGTTTTTCCAATAAATCGCGAAACTTAAACAGCACTTTTGAACGTTTGACAAGAGAGGTTGCCGCCCAGGCTGCCGCGGCTGTTTTTGCGGCAGCAATGGCCGCTTCACACTGCTGCTCGCCGGCAAAGTAAACAACGCCCAGCTGCTCATTCGTCGCCGGATTATGAACTGGATGTGATAAGCCCGTATTTTCAATCACAGGGCGGCCGGCGATGTAATGCGGAACCTGATAAGAAGACATCCCTTTTCTCCTTTTGAATAGTATTATTCTGCTATGGCTTTTAAAGTCACCTTATATTGACTCTTTTCCAGGCGATGGTTGCTCTCACCCAGGGTTTCCACGACAACAAGGCGTTGCTGCTCTCCTGCCTGATCCATAGCATTTTTAATGGCATCGTTAATACAATTTTCAGAATACCCCACAAACTCCCCAATCGTCTTCATATTCTTTCCTTATCCACTTAAAAAATGAAGTACAGTTTAGCACGTCCGTCAGATATTGGGTAAAGATGTTTTGTAAAAATTTTAAACCTGAACTGGAAATCGATTGTAAATCCCGAGCATTTATTGAATAATTACAGACAAATCGAAGTAAAGGAAGCTGCCATGCCAGGTACTACATCATCATTATCTACTACATTATTAAGGATTGACTCACGAATTCCTAAAGCCCCTCGTGAGAAGTTAGAAAAAGAATTGAAATCCTTCATCAAAGGGGATATCGAAATTGTCGAATATGTCCATGGAGATCTGGACCCTCAGAAACATATCTATGACAGAGCACAAAGTCTGAACCGGACTTTCAATTTCATGCTTGATGCATTGCCCTCAGAAGAACTCGAACAGAAGCCAGAACTTAAGGCATTAATCATTAAGTCCCTGAATGCAAGATGCGAAGAAATTTTAGAACTCGAGAAGCCCGGCACCAAGGAGCTGGCCGAAGAGTATGAGCGTTTTTTATTATTCACCTGCCGGCTCATCAAGCTCTACTGGCCTGCCGCCTGTAAGGAATGTGAAAAGCAGGAAAGTTTGATAAAACGGATAGCCAGCAAAATTAAGGAAACTGCGGAGGATCAGAAATATAAATCCGCTAAATTGCTGCTGGGTTGTGCTGAACGATACCAAATCCTCGTTGAAGAATCGCCAAGCATTGCAACATTAAGCCAAATGGCGGGTCCTGATAACAACGGCGTTAAATACTTCCTGCAATATGATCGGCGCCTGCCATCCTATAGCCCGGAATGGCTGGCTGAATTAGAGGCCTTAAAAAAGAATATTAAAGAGCATGGCCAGCTGACCACACCCGATGAATTCAATCGGCTTTCAAATCCGCTCAAAGTATTCTTTCATGGCTTTGCTCATAAAAAAAACTGGGAAGAATCGGATGATATCGAGACTAAACTAAAAGAGGAAATCTCTAATTTTGAAACGGGTTTCAAAAATTTAACCGTTGCTGAGCTTACTCAACTTAATAATGACTTAAAAGAGGGAAAAGCACCGAAAATTAGCTGGTTTAATAAACTTCATCCTTATCAACAGCAATTTATCAGAGAATTTAACTCCGCCGACAACCTGGAGAAGGGATTTAAAGAGCTGGTAACCTGGCAACAACAAGAAGACTTTAATGTTAACGCCATCTTTGAAGGCGTTCACTGTCTAAAGTTGCTTCCCCTATGGTATGCCTGCCTCCCATCCATCGATCAGCGCTTGTTTAGTTATCTGCTGAGCCGGGCCGAAAGTCTGGAAGAACTGATTGATGTTCTGTCCAGCCGACTGAGAAATTTACCGGGCATTGCAAATTTCAGAGAAACCAGTGTACATATTGCCCTCAAAAAACCTAGCGAGAACAATGAAAATCAAGAGAACAACAAAGCAGATCAATTTTATTTCAAGGAATTAACCTCAACGTTTGCCGGAGCGCATCTTGCCTCACGGGATATAAAAGGTGCTCCGAAGGTCATCCAGAACCTATATACTAAACGAAATCTTTTGCATTTCATTAATATCGCAAAAGAAAGAAAAGAGCAAAATACAGGGGAATTCCTGGTACTGACCAAGGTAAGCCCCTTAGTTGGAGTTCCCGACGCAACTCCCGATGCTTTTCTGGACGATGAGCTCAAGAAAGTAGTTTCTGAAATTAATGACAATGACAAAGAAGGTAAATCCCGCATTATCCTATACAACACTCCGCTCAACGCCTGGAAACATGTTGACTGGATGAACGCCAAATCCGCCAAGGATCTGCTCATTGAACTCAAATCGACCAAAAATGACGTACAGGCCGCAAGTTCATCAAGTTCATCTTCCTCCAGATTAAGCCGGCTTGAGGAACTTGCCGATGAGATGATTGAGCAATATGACTCATGGCCCTATTCAAACGAGGCGCGTGAACTGATGCTGGGCAGCCTTGCTGTTTTGCTCGCCAGAGAAAAAAATATCATTGTCTATGGCAGTTGCGTCAGCGGAAAAGATCGTGAGTTTCTTCATAGCATTCTAACCGGCGCCATCGCTATATCAAAAGAGCTGAAGAAAGGCACCTCATATAGGGATATTGTAGCCGCCCACCTCTACAGTACCGGACACGGTAAGGCCCTGGCAGAACAAAACGGACCTGGAGCATGGGGAACCAAACATCCATTCAAGTATCTACCAGAAAATATTAGTGACGCAATTAAGGGTATTCAGGGTGAGGACAGTCTTCGATGGGATAATTATATGGCTACAACAATTGACCCAGAACACACATCGCTTAAGACTCCACTGACCTACGAATGGGTTGCAGAGAAAATTGGATCAGAAGAATGCAAAAAATTAAAAGATATTATGATTGCCTTACTCGGTCAGGAAGGACTATTCAAGCACAAAACCGAAAGTGGTTGGTGGAGTTCTCCTGGTTCAACAGGCATAAAGGCGTTAAAAGCTTATGTTGATAACAGCGATAATAAGGAAAAATCGCCTATAATACAATGTGCTGATATGTTTGAAATCATCTGCAGTCGCCCGGCAATTGATAAGAAACGGCCGGAGATGGTTGAAAAGTTTTACGCTCCCATACGGGAACTTTGCGACCACTTCCCGGAACTGAGCGGCGAAGTCATTAAAAAGTACAATATGATGTTTCAAAATTCGTTAAACAAATCACCAAAGAAGGGATCGCACAGTGACTCAGAGCTTGCGGCGAGTTCCTCAGAATATACACAATTCTTCAGCCGCAGTCGTTGAGCTTCGAGCCTGCATTGATCGCAACAAGCGATAGGGTGCAGGCTACACCTACCCCCCGTCATCACTGCCATTAAGTTAAGAGAGCCTACGTCCCACGGCTTGTCCGTGGGATCCATGAATCTTTCTACATCGCTGGATCCCGCGGACAAGCCGCGGGACGTAGGCGAAGAAAATGGTCTTAACTTAATGTCAGTGCCCCCGTCGCCCAGAGCGCAGCAAAGGGTCTCAGCCGTGGGCTACAACCCCAGCACATGCTCCAGCCCATAATACAGGGATCTCAATTCAACGACTTTTTGGCAAGCCAGAACAACTCCGGGCATAAAACACTGGCGATCGATGCTATTATGGCTCAAGGTTAAGGTCTCGCCGGTTTGACCGAAGATAACATCCTGTCTGGCCAGGATACCGGGAAGGCGCATGGAGTGGATATTCACTGATGCATATTCAGCCCCCCTTGCTCCGGGAATAAGTTCTTTTAAATTCAAGCTGTTTTTAGGGGTTGCTCTCGAAGCCTCGATCATTTCTGCTGTTTTTAAGGCCGTACCAGAGGGCGCATCCAGTTTTTGCTGATGATGTGCTTCGATAATTTCTACTTCTGAAAACCAGCGAGAGGCAATGGCTGAAAAATGCATCATCAAGACAGCGCCAATCGAAAAATTAGGAACAATCAAACCGCCAAGCTGTTTTTCCTCACAGCGTTTTCGAAGCAAAATGATCTGCTCCTCCATCAAGCCGCTGGTTCCAATCACAGGGCGGGCTCCCTGTTCAATAATGCATAAACTGTTTTCAAAAACCACGTCAGCCCGGGTTAAATCAACAACAATTTCGGCTTTGTGACGCTTTATCTCATCAGCCAGCACCGATTCCCGGCCAATTGCTGCCACCACTTCAAAATCAGGATGCGTATTAAGCGTTTCAACCGCCTGACGACCCATTTTACCCTTTGCCCCATTCACGATTACACGCATAAACCTCACCCCATTGTTTCTTATCTCGTTGCCACCCTAACTTTTTTTCTTTCCTTTTTTCTGAGCATCCAGCGCAGCCCATTTTTTTTGCTCGATACTAAACGCCCAGAAACTTGCAACAGGCCAACCGATAATCGAACCCTGCATAATTAAAGCAACGACGGCTCCCCCCGGATTATCATTGATTAACATTGAAATCCAGGGAAAAGCGATGGCAAGAAATCCCATGAATAACTTGTACATTACTCTTTTCCTTTTTATGAAGTATATTTCAATCATTATATACCCGTGATCTTCCAAAATGCGAGTTTTAGACGCCTTTATTTTTTGTTCTGCGCCTCGTTAAAAAGCGAGTAATGGTTATTCCTTTGTGAGTTTTTTAACGAGGCGAAGGGAGAATAAGAAAACGTTTAAAACTCGCATTTTGAAAGATCACGGGTATCGCTGAATTTCATTTCGCTTAAAGAGGATAATTGATATTCAAATCTTGCAATCAGCAGAAAAACATTGTAAATTGACCGCTAATTTTTAGGTAGAAGATTATTTTTTACTCAGTAAATGCCTGTTTCAACCAAATCAGGACGAATCAATCCAGCATCGCATCGGATTTATATAGAAAATCTGGAAACATTTTCTTATTTCCGTACGAGATTTAATTAATAAAGGTTAACAAATGAAAAGACAAGAACTGCATCCTCACACAGCGAACGTCAACAAATCTCAAAAAAACTCCTCCCAAAGAACACGACAGGAAGCCCTCAAATGGCTGGCAAAACGTTTTCCAGAAGCATTCGATAATGAAACGCGTATTCGCCCCCTTAAAATAGGCATTCGTGAAGACATTCTGAAGTATGCAGATGAAGCAGAAAAAGTCGGCATCTCCAAAAGTAAGCTAAGGGAAGCGGTTGCCGTGTTTACCCGGCGAGTGGATTATTTGAGTTGTTTGAAAGGCCGTGAGATGCGTATTGATCTTGACGGCAATCCGAGCACAGAAGTCAGTGAGGAAGAGGCAGAACGGGCTACGAACAAATTAAATAAGCGTGTAGAAAAAAGCGCTCGCAATGCCCGTAGAAATCTTATTGCCCGTCAACCGGCATACCCGGTTAAATCTTATCCGTCATATAAAGATCACTCATCTTCCTCAAATCAACAATCGCAATCATCAACCAGTTTTCCTGTCTATCCTACGCGCAGTCAATATCATGACCAGGAACCTGTGCGCCCACGCGCCCCGGCGGTTACAGTAAAACATAAGGCCAGCAAGACTTATGATCCGGCTGCTGTTGCAAGGCTGAAAGCCAAGTTGGGTTTAAAAAATAAAGAATCCGAGAAAGAATCCGAGGCCGTAGAATAATCAGAATACATCCTTGTAGCCTGAGATGCTATTAGCATCTCTCAGGGCTTGGTTATCAGAAGGATGTAGCAATAAGTAAAGGGATGACCCCTGGAACTGAGCCGCATCCTTTATGTCAAGGTGGCGATCTATGAATTGCTTCAGGTTCCCAGAAAGTACCTGGTTTACACACCGCAACCCAACCCGATCTCCATAGCTGTACTCACATTTTGGTTCAGTCAGGAAGTCATTCCTTACATGATTAATATTAGACCACTTTGGGTTTTTTTTAAAGATTAATCGCGAAAATTATTAAATTGCAGGGGCTGATCAAGCTCCGCATCTTTTAAAAAAGCAATTACCTGCTGAAGATCATCGCGTTTTTTTCCGGTCACTCGAACCTTATCTCCCTGAATTGAAGCCTGGACTTTAAGCTTGGCATCTTTAATCATTTTAATAATTTTTTTCGCAAACGGCTGTTCTATTCCTTGTTTGAAGGTCATGTTCAGGCTAAAGAATTTACCGCTGTGAACCGGTTCATCTTCCATATCCACCCCGGAAGAATCCAGATTACGTTTAGCGCATTGCTTACGAAACAGTTCTTCAAGCTGTCTCACCTGAAAATCCGACTCTGAGCGCAAATTGACTGTTAATTCATTTTTTTCAATGCTGGCTTCAACACCACGAAAATCAAAGCGAGTACCAACTTCACGTACGGCGTTCTCAACGGCATGACGTAACTCAACCTCATCAATTTCAGAGACAATATCAAAAGAAGGCATAACAAACCCCATTGTTTAAAAGAAATAACATTATACGCAAGAGACAGCAAAATGCCCAGTTCTTAACGTATGTTACAAAAAATAACGACAAATTTACAAAGTGATCATTTTTTTGTCTACAATAACAATAAGTAAAGACGTAAAATTAAATTCATAGACAACTTGATAAGAAATTGGCCATGAATAATCATCCAAATGAAAATGTAAAAAAATATATTGGAACGCTTTTAGAGCTTCATAGCCAATACCCAAGCATCGCAATAAAGGAAAAAATACATCAAATCCTGAATAATGCTGATATTGAAAAATTAAGCGGGCGCGAATTACATACCATTACCGTTCAACTAATGGATATTTTTGGTGATGCAGTCCAAAATGAAACCGACATCAAAAACAAACTTGCAGATATCGATGTCCTGGTGGAGGCTGCACAGGCTGCCGAAAAAGCCAATCCAACCTCCAGTATTGGTAGAGAATTTAGCCATCAAAGAGAGGTTCTTCATCAAAATTTAGAGCTACACAAACAAATAAAATTTGATTCTCTAGATGAAGCACAACGGGCAAAACTCAGTTTGATTGATGAAAAACGCGCACTGATGAATCAATTATCGGCCGCTCTAAACAACTCACCTGAAAAAAAATACAGACAGGACAAACGTCAGAACTTACAAAATCAACTAAAAACGCTTATCCAAAATAATGCTTTTGACAGAGTCGACGAGGCATTTAAAAATGCCATTGAAGACGCTTTTGCTGCCTTAGAAGAAGAAAAATACGAGGACATGCAACAGAATATCAACGCCATCAATGAATTTATCAAGCAACATGACGAGTTTAGGATACAGCCATTACTGAAATTGTTTAATGATCAACAACTCAATACCATTTATGAAAACCCTATACCATGCCTTGCTCAACTCGTCCTGAACGTTGATGCCATAAAAGTGATTCGAGAGCAAAGGGTTCAAGGCGATCTGGAACCATTGAACGACACCCGTTTTGAACGCGCCGCAGATCAGTTAACCTCGCATGTCCTCGCGGCAAAAGATAAGCTGATAAATAAAATTTTACAAAATGATAGTCAAAACCTGATGACAGAGTATTATGCACTGCAACCTAAAGTTGGAAAGCTATTAAGCTGTCATACTCAACATCAAGCCATTGAAGCGGAGATAGCAGCCCTCGAGGCAGCCGCTTTGCCAGATAAAGCCAAAACCCAGCTTCAAGGATTGACAGCGGAACTGGAAGCTGTAGCTGAGAATATCAATAACAACCCACTGCAACAGAATGTACTGGAAAATAGCCTGTCCGAGCATGTCGAAATAAATAACAAAATAAGGAATTTGAAAAATAATCTCGTACTTCTTAAAAAACTTGAAGCTGAGCATGATAAATTATCCTCCGTATTGGATAATTACAACGAGATAGAAAGAAACATGACTGTTCAAAAAAGAAATATAAAGAACAATCCGGAATTGGATCAACAAGATAAAAATCAAATAAGAGTGGCCTTAACTGACATTGGAAAACCTTTCCTGGAGAATATGCGCCAACTGCAAGCAATAAGAACCCATATTGAAACCATTGAAAAAAACATTCTCAATAACCTGACATCCGACCACAGCAAAGCGTTTGATGAGAGGGGCGTTGATAAAAAATTCGATGACCGCGATAAGAAACAAAGTGAAGATATCTTGATAAAAAAACTATCCGATACACTCCATTCGGATGCAATCAACAATCTTTCGCCAAGAATAAAAAATATTGTCTTTGCTGTTGTAGTAGACTTTATCCTGGTACCGCTTGCAAACTTTATCAATCTGTTCAAGTCAAAACCAGCAGAACCCGTCAACCGCAACCGGTTTTTCAAAAAAGCGGAGACCCAGTCAGCAGTAGAAAGGCTTTTGAAAGACACAAAAACAAAATTGGAAGATGCAAAAGAACAAACAGAACGGGAAGGGCTAAACGCTAAAAATTTGTAAAATCAAAGATGATTCTAACACAGGATGCCAATATTGGCTTATAATTAGCAAATAGAACCGTTATAAAACGAAACAAATTGAGGTTAATGAGATGGTGATACCCGAAGAAATTGCACAAGGAGCAGCTGAGCTTGCTCAACCTTCAGCTGAAGCACTTGCCCAGCCAGGTGCTGGCGCGCTTGAGGAGACCCCTGGTTCTGATCAGCCGGATGATCAACAGGGCAATCAACAAGACAACCAACAAGAAAATAATGAGCAGCAAAAGAAAAAGAAACCCAGACCAGAACCTAAGAAAAAAGAAGATGAAGAAGATGAAGCAAAAGATTTAGTTGAAGCAACGAAAAGACTCAAGAAATCGCTGGACGGGTTGAGAGATGCGCTCATCGATAATATCGCGAGAAAGAACGCTAGCGAAGAAGAAAATTCAAATCAGCAACAATCAGGAAACTCTAATCAGCAACGGTCAGACAACACTGCACAGCAACAGTCAACAAGTTCGCAACAACAGACTGCAGGCAGAACGCCTGCGCAAATGACGCCGCAGCCACAGAACCGCGGCACCGTTAATCAGGAAACGGTTGCCTCATCTTTGGAAGATGGAGTGAACTCCAGCAGTGCAAGTTTTGAAACACCAACGCCTTCAAGCCCTGCCAGTGGAGCTGCTGAAGGGCTGGATCAAGGTGTTGAAGCTGCTGGCGAAGCAATTCGAAATGTAGTTCCCTAAATCAACATCTTATGCGGCAGGCTTTCCATACGGCCTGCCGGCGTTACTGTCACATAATTCAACTTACGTTGTAACTCAGAAATACTATCTGCACCGGCATACGTCAGCCCCGAACGCAAACCGCCAATAATGTCGGCGATAATTGCATCCTGCGCTTCACTGTAAGGTACTTCCACAGAAACGCCTTCTGCCGTTTTCCAGTCCTGCAACTGCCCAAGAAAAGACTCTTGCGCTTCTCTTGAAGCCATTCCCCGGTAACGTTTGATCTTGCTGCCATCCTCTTTTTCAATCACTTCCCCGGGAGTCGGCTCTGTTCCGGCCAGCATACCGCCAATCATGACAAAATCGGCGCCAAAAGCGAGGGCTTTGACGATATCGCCAGAGGTACGGATTCCTCCATCAGCAACGATTGACCTATCAGAGCGAGCGCAGTCTTCAATGCAGGTCAGCATCGGCAGGCCAAAACCGGTTTTAATCCTCGTAGAACAAACCGAACCTCCACCAATACCGGCTTTGATGATATCTGCACCACAGGATGCAAGATAATCGGCGCCGGCGTAAGTGGCAACGTTTCCGGCCATAATGCAATGCTCTGGCAGTAATTTTCTTAAACCTTTCAAGGTCTTTCCAACATATTTCGCATGAGCGTGAGCAACATCCACACAAAAATACTGAGCGCCGGCATCCCTTAAGGCCTCCGCCCGTTCAAGTTCTGCAGTAGAGCAACCGATAGAAACAAAAACCCGTGCATCACAGTTTTTATATTCTTCAACATTTTCATCCACGCTCATAAAACGGTGCAAAACACCAATGCCGCCTTTTGAAGCCATGTAATTGGCCATTTTACTGCCTGTAATGGTGTCCATGTTCGAACTCATTACCGGTAAAGATAAATTTAAACGGCCCAGCCTGTCGGTCGAACTGATATCGACAACCCGTCGCGATTCATGATGATTATAAGAGGGCACCAATAATACATCGTCAAAAGTAATGGCCTGCATAAATTAACTCCTATAAATGTTCCGCGGCATAATAAGATAAACGTGAGCGCTCACCACGGGTCAGGCTCATATGCGCAGCATACTCCCAGTGTTTGAATCGATCAACAGCGTAGGTGAGGCCGGATGTCGTTTCAGTCAGATAAGGCGTATCAATCTGTTTGATATCTCCCAGACAAACAACCTTGGAACCCGGGCCTGAACGGGTGACAAGCGTCTTGATTTGCTTGGAAGTCAAATTTTGCGCTTCATCGATGATAATATATCGATTCAGGAAGGTACGCCCCCTCATAAAATTCAACGAACGGATTTTAATCTTGTTTTGAAGAAGATCGGCCGTTGCATTGCGACCAAAACTACCGCCTTCCTGCGAAGCATGGAGTACCTCTAGATTATCCATCAACGCCCCCATCCAAGGCGTCATTTTTTCTTCTTCCGTTCCGGGCAGAAAACCAATGTCCTCGCCTACAGGAATGGTTACACGAGTCATCAGTATTTCATTATAACGCTTATGATCAAGAACCTGCGTGAGTCCGGCAGCAATGGTCAGCAAGGTTTTTCCTGTTCCGGCATTGCCTTGCAGGCTGACAAAATCGATATCTGGATCGAGCAGTAGGTTCAATGCAAAGTTCTGCTCGCGGTTACGTGCTGTAATCCCCCAAACAGAATGGCTTGGCTGACAATAATTAGTCACCAATTGCAGCCTGGCTGATTCATTTTCACGATCGATGCTCATCACACGCGCCTGAAACTCATCATCTTCCGTGCTTAAGCAGTCATTGGGCATCCATTCATTCACAAAGCCGCCATGAAGCTGGTAAAAGGTTTTTTCTTTTTCCTGCCAGACTTTGATATCCTGACCATGCATTTCCCAGAAATCATTCTCAAGAATATGTAGGCCGCTATGCAACAGGTTGACGTCTTCCAGAACACGATCATTAAAATAATCTTCTGCCGGAATCCCTAAAATACCGGCCTTGATTCTTAAATTAATATCTTTGGAGATGATAACCACAAGGTATTTATCTGCCAGTTTCTGCTGTAAACCCAGAGCCGTACCTAAAATAGTATTATCGACTTTATTACCCGGCAAAGCGCTGGGCTGGATATTGCTAAAATCATGGGTCTGGAAAAAAAGCTTTCCACTCGAGCCTTGTCGATCATCTGAATTGAGATATGAAGGAATTGGCAGTCCTGCCACCACCTGCTCATGACTTGCCGAATTCATCAAATCAACCAGAAGACGGTTGGTCTGACGAACGTTTCTGGCCAGCTCCGACATCCCGGTTTTGTGATTATCCAATTCTTCAAGAACCACCATGGGAATATAGATATCATGTTCCTCAAAACGGTAAATGGCCATCGGATCATGCATTAATATATTGGTATCAAGAACAAAAAGTTTTTTTCGATTATCCGTCATCGTTTGTGTCTTCCCTATCTTAAGGGTTGCCGGCATGGCTACAAACAAAACCCATGCCGACAACCATCGGCCCAGAATTATTGTTTATTTTTCAAACACTCAAGCACTGCGTCCACATGCCCTTTCACTTTTACTTTTCTAAAACTTTCTGCCAGACGGCCTTGAGGATCAATCAGAAAGGTTGAACGCTCAATCCCCATCACCTGGCGGCCATACATATTTTTAAGTTTGATAACATCAAATAACCGACATAGCTCCTCGTCTGCATCGGATATCAGTTCAAAAGGAAACTGCTGTTTTTCTTTAAAGCGTTCATGTGAAGCGAGACTGTCTCTTGATACGCCGAGAATATCGCAGTTCAGCTGTTTGAATGCCGGATAGGCATCACGAAAATCCTGCCCCTCCGTAGTACAGCCGGGGGTCGCATCTTTGGGATAAAAATAAAGTACCAGCCATTTTCCCTGATAATCACTAAGCTCGCCGTTCACTTCACGGGTTGCCTGAAACTTGAAATTACTGATTTTATCTCCGGGATTCATGCATTACTCCAAATCATATTTTAATTGCAACATACACTTCAAAAGGAAACTCGCCTTTCGAAGTGGATTGGGTAGATACCCAATCAACTTCGAAATACCATGTTTTAGGCGACTTGATTTTTTTGTCCAGGAAGGTTTTAAAGATGAGTAATAGCAAGCCTATTGCGAATCCTTAAAACCTTCCTGGACGGAAAAAGCGATAGCATGAAACATGGTATTTTGAAGTTGATTGGGTATATAATGCCATTAATTTATGAAAGAGCCTAGTATCGATGGGCAGATACCCCTCCATACTATTTATACAAACCTTAAATGAGGATGCTTTATGGCCTCAAAAAATGCGGAAAGCTCAACGATTGTTGAAAACAGAAAAGCAAGATTTGATTATTTCATTGAAAAAGACTTTGAGGCCGGACTCGTTCTTGAAGGCTGGGAAGTCAAAAGCCTGAGAGCTGGAAAGGTCAATTTAAGCGACAGCCATGTCATCATCAAAAATGGAGAGGCTTTGCTTCTTGGCGCCCAGATTCAGCCTTTGCCAACCACCGCATCGCATACCAATCCTGACATTACCCGGACGCGAAAGATATTGCTGCATCGTAAAGAACTCAATGAATTAATAGGCAGCGTTGAACGAAAGGGATATACCGTTGTGCCGTTAAGACTTTACTGGAAAAAACATTTAATCAAAATCAAAATCGCCCTGGCCAAGGGTAAAAAAGAGCATGACAAACGCCATAACGTGAAAGAAAGGGACTGGCAGCGTGAACGTGGGCGAATATTGAAAAATCAGTAGATTGTTTAAGAGTGGTTACTTGCAGGTAGGGTCAAGACCCGACCTGCATCATAGATAAAATTATTGTTCTCTCGCTTCTTTATAGCACTCCATTGCTTCGCCATAATTTTTTTCCGGCAATTGCGGCATGACTCGCTGAAGCTTATTATCAATGGCAACCCTTTCATCAAAAACAAAACAATATCCTTCCCACATGGATTCCGGCTTGTTCTGCTTATCCTGCAAATAACGGATAATCCCGCCTTTTAGATGATAAACATTGTCATATCCCATCTTTTTTAAATAGGCTGTTGATTTTTCGCAACGTATACCACCGGTACAGAACATGGCAATTTTACTGTCTTTTTTGTCTTTCAGCGTTTCCTCGACATATTCAGGGAACGAACGGAAGTTATCCGTTTCAGGATTAATGGCGTTTTTAAAGGTTCCCAGATGATATTCATAGGTATTTCGGGTATCAATTAAGACCACATCAGGATCGTTTATCAATGCATCCCATTGCTCAGGATCAAGATATTCACCGACCTCATCATTGGGATTTACGTTTTGAATACCCATGGTTACAATTTCACGGCGCAGCTTGACCTTGGATTTCTGGAAGGGATTTTCTGCATCAAAGGTTTCACGAAAATATAAATCCGCAAAACGCTCATCCGCCCTAAGAAAGGCATAAAATTGCTCTATTTCTTCACGAGCTGCGGCAAAAGTGCCATTAATTCCTTCGCTCGCCAGAATTAAGGTTCCTTTAACACCAAGATCTTTCATTTTTTGTAATATAACCGGACGAAGGGATTCATAATCATCCAGAACAACAAATTTATACAGTGCGGCAATAACGATATTGTTTTCGTTCATAGTATTATTAATTAAAGGTTTGAAGTTGGGCAGAAAATAGCATTTTATAGTGATTTAATCAAGAGCGCGGCGAAAAACAACTATTTAGTATAGAATTTATGTGGTATAAAAGATTGCTTTTTGCCACCTTTATGTGTAATCTGTAATATCAGAAAATTTAATTTTTGGACACCAAGGAGAGTATCATGTCTTTTCGATCAAGGATGTGCCGTTGTTCTTTTCTGATCGCGCTACTTTTTCCGCTATCACTTTTCGCCGCTAAAAACATACCATCGATCATTGTGTTCGGCGACAGCATGTCGGATATAGGCAACACCACCCATCTGTTAAAAAGTCTACGAAAAGAAGAAAGCCCTTCTTATCTCGTCGCACCGGCAAGAACCTATATTATTCGCCGCATGACCGAATTTGCCGATGATTATCATGTTCCCCAGTTTGTCCTGGATGCAGGAATCGAACAGGTCACTTACTTTTTTGATTTTCAATTGGCACCGATGCTGGCGGAGATTGTAGGAAAAGTTAAAAAATTACCGACACTGCCTGGAAAACCCTACTGGAACAACCGTTTTTCAAACGGCCGCGTCTGGTTTGAATACCTTGCGCCCATGCTGGATATTGATACCGAAGAGCATGAAGCCTATATTAACAAAGCATTCGGCGGAAGCTGGGCAATGATGTATAACGATCAGCTGACTGTCTGGAATTTTATCAAACACCCCATCCTTACATTGCAGTCATTAGTCAATGGCAAACTGATTCCTCCGAGCCTGGGGTTAATTGTTCAAGCTTACCTGATGGAAAATGGAAAGCTTAACTCCGACAGCATGTACTTCATCTACAGCGCTAACAATGATTATCTTAGTGCATTGATGTTTGATGATGTTCTTGATCCAGACATCCAGAGCGGCTACATCAACAATGTATTAAACGACGTAAACGAGTCCATTCGTAAACTTTATGAAGCCGGAGCCCGTAGATTTGTCATCATCGGCATATCCCATATTGGCGATACACCCCGTTTTGTTTTCAGCAATGAAAAAAACATCCTTAACAAGATAGCTGAGACGCATAATGAAGGGTTGAAAGCTAAAATTGCTGAATGGCAGGAAAAAGTCGATGATATTGAAATCATGTATTTCGATTCGCAGAGTGTTTTCCAAAAGGCACTGGATGAACCCAGTCAATATGGATACACCAATGTCACGGATGCCTGCATTGACGTCAATTTACCAACAGCCAGCTTCACGAGAAAAAACTCGGCGTTTCAAAATAACTATGTTCTGCAATATGTCGAAGCGCTGCAGCACCAGTCACCACAGTTTGCTTCAGGGCAGAAAAACTACAAGGTTTGCTCAAACCCCTCAGAGTACCTGTTCTGGGATCAAATCCATCCAGCCACCAGCGCACATCAATACCTGGCCTTCGAAATATGCCATGCGCTGGAACTCAAAGGCTATAAGACTCATTGTAAATGGCCTAAATCCTGATTCAAATGGCTCGGCATTTTCAGGCCGGCGTTTCCTTGAAACGCCGGCTTTTTTTGAATCGAAATGCCATGTTCCCTGACGCCATCCGCACAAATATTACTCACAACAACCCTTTCCATGTCGATATAATAAACAAGGTTAGTCAATCCAGAAATCAAGCAACAAGTTCTGATTCTGCTTCAAGAAAATAGACATTAGCCAAATCTGTGAATTCCATAAAACATGCATTCAAAAGCTCTCTAAGCGATGGCGGTAAAAATTGAAGAGCGCGTTTATCAACGAGTAAAACCAAAATATCAACATCCCAGGAGGCTATCACCCTCATTAGCGAAACTAAAAAGCTATCGGCTCTTGAACTGGCCTGTTGAGACTGCTTGATTTTAAGCGCAACGGCCTCGAATTCCTGACGAAGCTCCAAAGCAAGGGAGGGAGAAAACATATATTTTAATTTAATATTAACCAGGGTTTGCCAGTCCATTCGTAAAGCGAGATTTTCCCCTAAAATAAATTGATTCAACTGCGTTGAGCCGCTGAGCGCGACCTCTTCCTGCTTTAAACACCGCCATTGCTTTTGCGGCAAAGATTCCAGCAGTAATTCAATTTGTTTTTGCTCGTTGATTCGAGTATGTTTTTTCATTGATGAAGTCCACCTTTTATAACAACCACTACAAAATAACAACCAGTGCGCGCTTCACGCCCGTGTTGTAAAATATATTTCCATTCCTTGAGTTATTTATGGCATAATAAGCAACAGAACAGCATAATATTTAATTTAGGAATAAATTTATTCATTATTTGAATATTTGTCAATCGTTATTTTCATTTTTTGTTAGTCAGGACAACATGGTCTCTTCATTTTTACTGGGCATTGCACTTAAAAAATTCAAAGACGAATCCATAACCAACTTAGAATATAGTCATTTTGATTGTTTTCGTATCCAAAGAGCAGGGCAGATCTGTTATGGGATCGAACAATCAAAACTACTGTTTGATGAGGCTGCAACCCGTGCCAATATAATAGAATCTCTAAAGAGTGATTATTCATTATTTGATAATTTATTCATTTATATTTCCAGTCATGGCGTTCAAAAAGAGTCGATCCCTTATATTTTTTGCTATGATACTCAGCAAAATGACTTAAATAAAACAGGGCTTTCACTCGAAACAATCTTGAACAGCATCAAAAAAACTGGCGCAAAAAACGTCACGCTCATTATCGATGCCTGCCAGATGCCATTCCGACAGAAAACCATAGGAAACATCCGAATCATCACTCCCGGCAAGGCACGAACACACGAAGAAAGTTTTTATCAACAAAGTTTGTTTACCCGAGGATTACTACGCTCGGTTGCACGCCATCAGCTTATTGCCGCCCAATCAAATATTTTCGCTCGCCATCAAAAAATCAGAAAACAAATATTTTATCAGAGCTTAAAACAACGCTGTTTATATCTCGCAGGGAAAACGGCTATCGGCAAAAGTTATTTTTTAAGAACCATTGAAGATACAGAAAAACATTCGTTTTATATTTCCATCCCCAAACTTAAAAATATCAGTTTCGACTTCATACTCAGCTTATTGAGCGAAAAACTCGCAACCACCGAGGATAGTCAATGGATGGATTTAAATGGATTAGACCCTGAAAAACACGTCCGCTTTTATTCAATGAATCATCCCCATGCAACCTTTCTTATTGATCATTTTGACCATCTTGATTCAAACACAGCCTCAAAGCTCCATATTTTTTTAAATGAACTCCCAACAAATAAATTAATCGCCACACAACGTTGCCCTTCATTTATTAATGAAAAACAATCGTTCGAATTTCCTGAACTTAGCCCCCAGGATGTCACTGAATTCATTCAACAACAATTCCCTGAAAACAATGAATTGCTTAACGTTGCTGAAATCAAAAAATGCACAAATTATATTTCACTGCTCAATGCCATACATTTTCAAAAACAATCTTTGCAAAAAAATGAAACATTAAATAAAGCCTGCAAATCGATTGCCGTCTGTGGTGGATTTATTCAGCTGGAGAGTTTCGCGAAACACTTCCAAATCAAGCCCACTGAATTATATCAACTGATAAACCAAGGACTTATCAATCTACACAAACAATTTTATTATCCACATGACTTCATTTATGAAGAAAAGATTTCTGAACATGAACTGACTGAATTAAAAGAAAAGGCAAAATCCTACTGGAAAGAAGAAGTCATTCAAAACCCTCTGCACCCGATGGCGCTGCACAACTATATTTTATTGCTTGATAATTTTGAATTTGGCTGGGATGAAAAAGAAACGCCGCTCTATCTGTCAATTATTCCAAGGCTCAAAGGCCGGCAAAACAGTTATTATCTATTAACACTGTATTCATATCTCATCAAACACCCCATTCCAGACAGCCTGAGAACCAGTCTTTGCGATGCCTTGATTGAATGCGGCCGGTTCGATCATGCCGCCTGTATCCTAAAAGATCATTTTCATGATAAAGCCTATTTCAGCCTCGCAGCAGAGCTTTTATGGTGGCAGGGCGACTTTCAGTCCTGCATCGAAAAAAGCAGTAGTTACCTGTCTCAACACCCTGAATCTCCGACAAAACTGCTTTGCTCAAGAGGTATAGGCTATTTTTTTCAAGGACAATGGCCAGAAGCCTCCTCAGATCTAAATCAAGTCATCTCAAATGCCCCTATCGAAGAAGCCAAGGAGCGATACCTGGCCTATTGTGTGTTAGCAACCCTACAAGGACTCAGAGGAACGGATTTCAAAAGCAGCGTAAAAAACTTTATTGAAGCCATAAAAATTGCAAGACAAGCCGGACAACTTGCCTGGATTGCGATTATTTACGGTAATATTGGCGAAATATTCTGGAAAGCCGGCTATATCCGCCCGGCAAATGAAACCTTAAAAACAGCAGACCATCTGGCCTACCTTACCGACAATGAAGCATTAAGGCTGGAAATTAACAGAAATTTGCTCCACACCTTTTACCGTGGAGAAAATATCAAAGCAAGCCAAAAGCAGCTTAAGGCTCTGGATATTCAAATGAAGGAACAGTCTGAAAACTATGTAAAAATGCAAATCATCAACAGCCTGCTGACGCACTACATTTTTTTTAAAAAGGAGAACTTCCAGACGCTTGTTTCTCAGGCGATAAAACTTACTGAAAACAATGAAGAATATTCCATTTATACCTTATCCAATATCGCCTTGATTGCTCTGGCAGACTCAAAGGTAAATCATGCCTTTCAAATCATGACAGAAGCACTGACGCTCTGTGAAAAAGGCGAAAACTGGTTGGCAATGAAACAATGTCTTGACGACTGGGATACCGTCATCAAGACTTATCATCTTCATCAGCCTTACTCAAAACAAGCCTTTCAAAAATGGCATCAAGTAATTCAAATAAAACTCTTACCCGGTCTCCATCATCTTGAAGATTTGATCGCATTTCTTCAACCGCGTTAAATACCGCTGTTGCCAGATAAACCTTGACCTTAGGCTCAACCAAAAGATCATGTGTATCACAAAAGCGATCCATTTTCTCATAAATAAATGGAATCAGGCTCAGGCTGTTTTTTTTAGGCAAAGCATTTTCAGACACCGCCGCTTCAAGGGAGGCCATATTCGTTTCACCTAAGAGCGTAGAAACAGGAACATGAAGTGCGGTTGAAATCCGCTGCAACATCTCCACCGTCACCTGCGTCTCACCACGCTCCATACGCCCTACCCGTTGATAATCAATCCCCACTTTATCAGCCAGTGAATTCAACGACATCCCTTTGGCACGCCGTATATCCCGTAATTTCAACAGGGTTTTGTTTTTTTGATTTGATCGCTCTGACATAGAAAATCCTGCGCTTTTTTTATGGCTTGGGTGAATTGGGTTATATCTATGCCAAAATAATAATCAATTTTTGATTACCATTCAATAATTGATTATTATTCAATTAATCTAGTTAACCTAATCTTGCCCTACACGACAATACATTGAACATAAATTCTTTGCTTCTTTTGCACTGTCTGACAAGTAGCCATTTCCCTCTCCCCAACCCTCACTGCCATTAAGTTAAGACCATTCTCTTCGTCTACGTCCCGCGGACAATCCGCGGGACGTA
>FYBJ01001495.1_pt1 | contig 24000 bp, 20 predicted proteins | sample 1134611 | NCBI WGS metagenome assembly FYBJ01 (sample SAMEA104116008, study PRJEB20421) | marine metagenome | isolation source: marine | reverse complement strand
GTGCTGCTCCCACTTGAGCCAGTGACGCCCGATCTGCCCCGCGTAATGTGTTGCCTCGGGCTGCGGGTGCGCCACCCCATGGCGATCCAGCAAATCCAGAAGATGCTGCCGGTCCAACGCCCGGTCCCGGCCCGCCGCCTGATCCGGTTTCTTGATCGCCAGGAAAACCACAGTACACGGCGCCTGAGACACCGGAAACGGCCGCGCATGCAACTCATTGGCAAGCGCATAGCGCAATGGGTGGTCCTGAATGGGTGGCATGGGGCTCCTCCGGAGTTTACGCCACTATAACGCTGCCCGCCCCAACATCAATTATCTTTTTAAATCAACAGCTTACCTGAATACAGAGGCATACAATCCTCACAACGCATTGAAACGCAGAGGTTTTTTCACCTCTCCTCTTCCTCTTGCCCAAAATATCCCGGAGCGCGAGGCAGAGCCTCGCATAAAAAAAGGGCGCCTCGAAGAGCGCCCTTTCCAATTCCAGGCATTCCCGGGATCAGTTGATCATGGTCAGCAGCGTGTCCAGCGAGGCTTTGGCATCGCCATAGAACATGCGGGTGTTCTCTTTGTAGAACAGCGGGTTTTCAATGCCTGAATACCCAGTACCCTGACCACGTTTGGACACGAACACCTGCTTGGCCTTCCAGCACTCCAGAACCGGCATGCCGGCAATCGGCGAGTTCGGATCTTCTTGCGCCGCCGGGTTCACGATGTCGTTCGAGCCGATGACGATGGCCACATCCGTGTCCGGGAAATCATCGTTAATCTCGTCCATCTCCATCACGATGTCATAAGGCACCTTGGCTTCGGCCAAGAGCACGTTCATGTGCCCCGGCAGACGGCCCGCGACCGGGTGGATCGCAAAGCGCACCTCTTTGCCCTTGGCGCGCAAACGACGGGTCAGTTCTGCCACGTTCTGCTGCGCCTGCGCCACGGCCATGCCGTAACCCGGAATGATGATGACGCTGTCGGCCTCATCCAGTGCAGTTGCCACGCCCTCGGCATCGATTGCGATCTGCTCGCCTTCGACCTCCATCGCGGGCCCCGTGGTGCCGCCAAAGCCGCCCAGGATCACGCTGATGAACGACCGGTTCATAGCCTTACACATGATGTAGGACAGGATGGCACCCGAGGAACCGACCAAAGCACCCACAACGATCAGCAGGTCGTTGCCAAGCGAGAAGCCAATGGCTGCCGCAGCCCACCCGGAATACGAGTTCAGCATCGACACAACCACCGGCATGTCGGCACCACCGATGCCCATGATCAGGTGATAGCCGATGAACAGCGCAGCAACGGTCAGGATCAGCAGCGGGAAGAAACCGCCCGAGTTCAGGTACCAGATCAGGCAGATCAGCGACAGCGCAGCAGCACTGGCGTTCAGCATGTGACCGCCCGGCAGTTTGGTCGCCGCTGACGTCACCTTGCCTGACAGCTTGCCATAGGCGATGACAGACCCGGTAAAGGTCACAGCACCGATCCAGATGCCCAGGGCAGCCTCAACACGCAGGATGTTGATCTCGACACCGTCTTTCTTGGCCAGCAGGGCTGCAAACCCTTCAAGGGTTTTCTTGGTCGCCTCGTCCATGGCTATGACATTGCCCAGTTCGAAATGGGCGTTGAAACCCACGAACACGGCGGCCAGACCGACCAGCGCGTGCATCCCGGCAACCAGTTCCGGCATCTGGGTCATTTCGACCTTTGATGCCAGCTGATAGCCGATCATGCCACCCAGGGCGATCAGGATGATCGACAGCCACCACAGACCGGCACCGGGGCCGATCAGGGTTGCAAACACCGCAATCGCCATGCCGACGATACCATACCAGACGGCGCGCTTGGCGCTTTCCTGACCCGACAGACCGCCGAGAGACAGGATGAAGAGAACAGCCGCAACAACATAGGCGGCAGTCGTAAATCCAAAGTCCATTGTCCTCTACTCCTTAGGATTTCTGGAACATGGCGAGCATGCGCCGTGTCACGAGGAAGCCACCAAAGATGTTGATCCCGGCAAAGAAGACCGAAATCGCAGCGAGCAGGATCACCAGGAACGAACCCGATCCGATCTGCATCACAGCACCCAGAATGATGATCGACGAAATGGCATTTGTTACAGCCATCAGCGGAGTGTGCAGAGAGTGGCTGACGTTCCAGATCACCTGGAACCCGACAAACACGGCCAGGACAAACACGATGAAGTGCTGCATGAAGCTCGCCGGTGCCACCAAACCAACACCCAGCAGCAGAACCGCACCAACAACCAACAGAGTCACCTGCTGCTTGGTTTGAGCCTTGAATTCGGCAACCTCCTGCTCGCGCTTCTCTTCCGGGGTCAGTTCCTTGACCTCGGGTTTCTTTTGCGCGGCAATCGCAGCCACTTTGGGCGGCGGTGGCGGGAAGGTGATCTCACCCTGGTGGGTCACGGTTGCACCGCGGATCACGTCGTCTTCCATGTTGTGCGCGATCTGACCGTCCTTTTCAGGGGTCAGGTCGGTCATCATGTGACGGATGTTGGTCGCATAAAGCGTCGAAGCCTGCGATGCCATCCGGCTCGGGAAGTCGGTGTAGCCGATGATGGTCACGCCATTGTCGGTCACGATCTTCTCGTCCATGACCGTCAGCTTGCAGTTGCCGCCCTTTTCAGCCGCAAGGTCAACGATGACCGAACCCGGCTTCATCGCGGCGACCATGTCTTCGGTCCACAGCTCGGGCGCTTCGCGGTTGGGGATCAGGGCCGTGGTGATGACGATGTCAACCTCAGGCGCCAGTTCACGGAACTTGGCCAGCTGCGCCTCGCGGAACTCGGGGCTGGAGACAGAGGCATAACCGCCAGTGGCGGCACCGTCCTGCTGTTCCTCTTCGAAGTCCAGATAGACGAACTCGGCGCCCATGGATTCAACCTGTTCGGCCACTTCTGGGCGCACGTCGAACGCCAAAGTGATCGCACCCAGCGAGGTCGAGGTGCCGATGGCAGCCAGACCGGCAACACCTGCGCCCACAACCAGAACCTTTGCCGGGGGCACTTTACCCGCAGCGGTGATCTGACCGGTGAAGAAGCGACCAAAGTTGTTGCCCGCCTCGATCACGGCACGGTAGCCCGCGATGTTGGCCATCGACGACAACGCGTCCATCTTCTGCGCACGAGAGATGCGCGGGACCATTTCCATGGCGATGACGTTTGCGCCCTTGGACTTGGCCAGCGCCATCCCCTCTTCGTTCCCGGCCGGGTTGAAGAACGAGATCAGCGTCTTGTCGCCATTCAGGCGCTTGAGCTCGGTCTCGTTGGGTTGGCGCACCTTGGCGATGATGTCGACTTCTTTCCACAGGGCCGCGGCGGTCTTGATGACCTCGACTCCTGCTTCTTCATACGTCGCATCCGAGAAACCAGCGGCAGCACCTGCCCCGCTTTCAATCGCGCAGTCATAGCCAAGTTTCTGCAACTGCAGCGCAGACGCCGGGGTCATCGCGACACGCGCTTCCCCCTCAAATATTTCCTTTGGTGTGCCTATTTTCACCCGTCAGGTCCCCCTTTTTCGCCCGAATTCGGACGCGGTTTGGTTCGGTTCGCAAAGCCATGCCATAAATTGCGCAACATTATTTCGCAAGTGCAGCATAATGAACGTTAGGTCCAGTGTCACAAAACTCCTACACCCAACGGCGCGTTTTGCCCTGATAACGGGCAAAATCCGCGCGAAAAGCCCGTCTGAGCCGATTTTCTTCCGGGATGACAAAGCGTCGTTCCAGCAGCCAGACAAATATCGGAACAAGTGGTAGCGCCAACACAGCGTCGAACCGCAGAATCAGCCCAGCCAGGATCAGAACGTCGCCCAGATAGATCGGGTTGCGCGTACGTTTGAAAATACCGGTTTGCACCAGGGACTGGGCGGTTTGATGCGGCCAGAGCGTGGTTTGATGCCTGCGCATCTCAGTCACGGCCAGAACCATCAACAACAGCCCCGCACCGATCAGAAGTCCGCTGAGCAGACCGGTGATCGGCCCCTCAAGGGACAGGCCCATTGGCCATAGCCGTGCCTGTGCCCAGGCCAAGGCGGCAAAACACAGCAACCAGACCGGCGGCAGATCGAGTGACCGAAGTGTCATTTGCGACGCTCCATTGAAAGAACACGCCCCTTTCTGAAATTTCACAGACCCCCTACCGCATGACGACAGGGTTTGTACAGGCCTTCGTCGGCGAACCCGCAGAAAGGGACGGTATTCCTGCGCAGCCAGCCCTGTCGGAACCAAATTCCGCCATGCCGCATTGCAGTTTGATCTGCGCGATACCAACATGTGACGGAACGGCGCAGCTTGTCACAAAGGGACACCACGATAGGGTTACAGCCACAGTTGGAGGAGCGAATATGAGTTTGCAGGGAAAACATGCGCTGGTCACAGGTGGCGGAACAGGGATCGGGCTGGCCATTGCGCGGGCTCTGGCCGATGAGGGTGCACATGTGACAATCACCGGTCGCCGCCAAGAGGTGCTGGACCAGGTTGCCACCGACAACATGACAGCAATGGCCATGGATGTCCGGGACGAAGACGACGTGACAGCCAAGATTGCCGCCGCCGTTGACAGGAACGGACCCATCCAGATCTCGGTTCCCAATGCCGGCATTGCCGAGGGCAAGATGCTCCAGAAAACCGACATGGAGTTCTGGCGCGACATCATGGCCACCAATCTGGACGGCGCGTTTCTGACCATCCGCGAAAGCCTGCGCTCGATGCTGGAAACCGGTTGGGGCCGTGTGATCCCCGTCGCTTCGATCGCCGGGCTGCGCGGCGCACCTGGCGCAGGCGCCTATGCGGCATCCAAACATGGGCTGGTAGGTCTGACACGTACCTATTCCGAGGAATTCGTCGGGACTCCCTATACATTCAACGCGCTCTGCCCCGGATATGTGGACACCCCGATTGTTGATCGCAACACTGTGTCCATCGCAGAGCGCGCGGGTGTCAGCAAGCAAGACGCGCTCAAGATGATGGTCAGTTCCAACCGCCACAAACGACTGATTGCTCCCGAAGAGGTCGCTGCCGCCGCCCTGTGGCTTGTGCGTCCCGGATCAGAGAGCATCAACGGGCAATGCATCGAAATCTCGGGCGGAAAGATCTGACGGGCTGCGACAACAAGCCTTTGGAAATTCAAAGCCCTACGCTCACAACTGATGTATCAGGAACATCGAAACGAGGAAGGGAACAGATGTGCCAAAGGCAGTTGTTCTGGGCGGTTATGGCCTGATCGGGTCACCCTGCATGAACGCTCTGACAGGGGCCGGGTTCGACGTTGTCGGGATCGGCCGGTCGCGTCAGGCCGCCGAGGTGGCAGATTCAAGTGCGGTCTGGGTCATTCGCGACATCACAAAGGTCCTCTGCGATGAATGGCGCGACATTCTGAAAGATGTGGATGTCGTGGTGAATGCGTCCGGCGCGCTTCAGGATGGCTTGCTGGATGATCTTGAAGCCATTCACGTCAAAGCTGTTTTGCAGCTTGCCCGTGCCGCTGCCGACCTGCCTGTTCGGATCATTCAAATCTCGGCCGCTGGCGTGTCTGAACAGGCGTCGACCAGTTTCTTTCGCACCAAGGCGCGCGGCGACGCTGTCCTGAAGGAAACCATGCAGAATTGGGTGATTTTGCGCCCGACCCTGATCTTGGCGCCACAAGCTTATGGCGGAACTGCAATGTTGCGCGCAGCTGCGGCAATTCCTTTTGTTCGCCCGATCGTTCTGCCCGACGCCCAAATTCAAACCGTCTGCATTGATGATGTCACCGCTGCGGTTGTGTCTGCGGCCATGGGCAAAGTTCCGGCTGGCACCATCGCGGATCTGACCGAGACTGAGGCGCGCAGCCTCAGCGAACTGATCGCAGCGATACGCACCTGGCACGGATGGCCAGCCCCTCGCGGGTCTTTGCGCCTGCCGGTTTTTTGCGTCTCGGCTTTGGGACGGTTCGCGGACGTGCTGGGATTTCTTGGCTGGCGCACCCCGCTCAGGACCACTTCCCTGCAGGTTCTGTCCGATGGTGTGCGTGGCGATCCGCAAGCGTGGAAGGATGCGGGCGGACAGCCATGCAGGTCGCTGGCTGATACGCTCCAAGACCTGCCATCAACGCGTCAGGAGCGCCTGTTCGCTCGTGCCTTTCTTGCCATGCCAATCGCCATCGGCGTGTTGGCCGCGTTCTGGCTATTGTCCGGAATGATCGCGCTTTTTGACCCGCAACAGGCGATGGCGGTATTGGAAGATCGAACCGCACCTCACTGGATGATCGCACCAAGTGTCATCGGCGGCGCCATCGTGGATCTCCTTCTTGGCTTGTCCATCCTTTATCGCCCCTGGAGCCGATCTGCGGCTTTGGGCATGATGGTAATGTCAGCCGCTTATTTGCTGGGTGGTTTGGTACTGGCCCCTGATCTTTGGGCCGATCCGCTGGGGCCAATGATCAAGATCGTCCCCGGCATGACACTGGCCGCAATGGTTTGGCTGATGATGGAAGACAGATGACCTACGAGGTGCTCCTATTTCTTCATGTCCTTGGCGCGACGGTTCTGCTGGGCACCGGCGCAGGTATCGCGTTTTTCATGGTCGTCTCGAACCACAGCAAGGATCCACGCCTGATCGCCCATGTGAGCGGGATCGTGGTGCTGGCAGACACGCTCTTCACCGCGACTGCCGCCGTATTCCAACCTGCAACTGGCTATTTTCTGGCCAAGGATGCCGGATGGCCGGTATTGGAGGGTTGGGTCGCCCTGTCGCTTGCGCTCTATGTGCTTGTCGGTGCGTTCTGGCTTCCCGTTGTGGGGATGCAGATCAAAATGCGCAACCTTGCGATCTTCGCACGCGACAGCGGACAGGAGTTGCCTCCGGCCTATCACCGCCTCTACCGCATCTGGTTCGCCTGCGGTGTCCCAGCCTTCGCCGCAACGCTGGCCATTGTCTGGCTGATGCTGACAAAGCCGACGTTCTGAGCCCGCAACGTCCGAACACGAAGGCCCTTGCCGCTCGGACAAGGCCCCGAGTATTTCCAGTTCACCTTGACTTCAATGCCCGGTGTTGCGCTTGGCGTTGATCACCCTCTGCTCCGGCCAGTTGTACCCTTCGGGCACGGGAACGAAGTTCACTTCTTTGGCGTAAGCCTCAAAAAAAGCACGCATTTCGGCAACGCGGTCCGGCATGTCACCGGACAAATCGTGAAGCTCGGAGGGGTCCGCCTTGATGTCGTACAGCTCCCAGTCTCCGGTTTCCTTGGGATCGAGGTTCTGCATCAGCTTGAACCGCCCCTGGAACACCGCCCATGACCCTGCCAGTTCGTAACCCACCGGGTGATCCTCGCCGCGTCCAGCAATGTCGGCAGGATGCCCCGGACAAAGGCGAACTTGTCGATCCGGGTTCCCGGTTCAACCACCTCAGGAAAGCGGATGATCAGCGGAACCCGCAGCCCGCCCTCGGTCGAGAAGGTCTTGAAATAACTGCCTGGCACTGCCGCAGCCGTCGCCCAACCGGGACCATAGTCAGCATAGACCCCCTTTTGTCCCATGTCGGAAAAGTCGCCATCAAAGTCTTCGACATAGACCTTGTCATAGGTGGCCTTGTACCAGTCCTGATAGGCCTCCGACAGCGGCAGCTGGTTGGGATCGGGGCCGTTGTCGGCCAGGAAGATCACGATGGAATTGTCAACGATGCCCTTGTCCTCAAGGTACTGCAACAAACGGCCGATATTGACATCCATATTGTCCAGCATACCAGCGTAGGTCTGCATCCGGCACGCGTTGAACGCCTGCTCCTCTTTGGTCAGGGCCTCCCAATCGGGCATGCGCCAGGGTTCACGGGTGGTTTTTGCGAACTCGGGGTCCAGCTCGACATTCGGAGAAATCAGGCACAGTTCCATCTGCTTCTCCAAACGTGTCAGCCGCAGCGCCTCGAACCCGTCGTCATAGACACCGGCGTATTTATCGATGAAAGATTTTGGGGCCGGATGCGGATAATGCACAGCTTGATATCCCACCCAGGCGAGGAACGGTTTGCCATCGCCCAGGGTGCTGTCGATGTCGTCGATCATCTTTTGCGTATAGAAATCCGACGAAAGATACTCATCCGTCGGCACGCTGACCAACTGGTCGTCCTTGTAGTAATGCACCCGATCGTAGAAGGGAGCATTGGGTTGCTCGACCCAGTTGTCGGCCCCGCTGATCAGCATTGTGCGCGTCGGCGAGCAGGATGCACCGACGTGAAAGTTGGTGAACAGCATGCCCTGATCTGCCAGTTGATCGATTGATGGTGTTTCAATCTCGCTGCCAAAGGCGCCGACATCGGAAAATCCCATGTCATCGGCAATGAGGATAAGGATGTTCAGGCGCTCGGTTTCGGCCCCGGCCTGATGCGCTGTAACGGTCATCACCACACCGCTCAGCGCTGAAATAAGTGTATTTATTCTAGCCATTTAGGCTTTCGAACTCATGTCGTTCGCACGATCTGCCGCGGATTGACTCCTTGTGACATGATACCCAAGGTCGGACCACAACTCGGGCCCCTCGTTTCAAGTTCTGGTACGCGCGTTCCGATTTCTGCGACGAGGGATCAGCGCGATTGCCGGGATGCTGGGTGGTGACACCGAAGCCTGGAAAAACGTCGACCAGCTGCCGCAAATCGAGTGCGACGACTTTGGGCTTGTGGCAGATCTGACCTGCCCCAGCGATCTGGTGGTGGCTGGCATGCGCGAGGATTTCGAACCGCACGCAGAGCCGGATAGGCTGCGCGAAGTCAGAACCGCTGAGACGACGAGCCGGAACATCTGCGCAGCCCGGCGCAAAGCCACAGGTTTTCCGGCGCTTGATACATTCTGGTCTCATTTGTCTAAAGTGAATGGCGCCGTGCAAACCGGGTGATCTCCACCCTGCAATCCCGTGGATATGTGAAAATGCACACCCCAGTTCAGAACACGGAATACCAACGCGCAAGAGGTTGCAAACACATTGAAATTTTGAATTTTACCCCGTGTTGCGGGGCGGACCCGCACTTGCAATTTCCACATTCATGCACACAAAAGCTGGACATGTGCGGGGGTTCTGCGATACCCACGACGCAATATACTTCAAGCTTAAAATATATGTGAGAGGCCCTCATGACCGACTTCGCTGCCACCAAGGCCATGTTCGAGCTGCCCGAGGGCGTGATCTATCTGGACGGCAATTCCCTTGGCCCCCTGCCCAAGGCCGCTGGCGCACGCGTTCAGGACATGATGACACAGGAATGGGGCAAGCTGCTCATCACTGGCTGGAACAAGGCTGGATGGATGGCCAAACCCACCGACCTTGGCGACCGCGTCGGCAAGCTGATCGGCGCAGAGCCGGGCAGTGTGGTGATGGGGGACACCCTGTCAATCAAGGTCTATCAGGCGGTCGCCTCTGCACTAGAGCTGAACCCGGACCGCAGGGTTGTGCTTTCGGACACCGGAAACTTTCCCACCGATCTCTACATGGCCGACGGCCTGCTGCGCTCGCTCGGCGATGACTATGAACTGCGCGTGGTCGACCCTGATGCGATCGCCGATAACCTGACCGACGAAATAGCTGTGATGATGATCACCGAAGTCGATTATCGCACGGGCCGAAAACATGACATGAAGGTTTTGACCGAAAAGGCCCAGGCAAACGGAATCATCACCGTCTGGGATCTGGCCCACACGGCCGGCGCGGTTCCCGTGGACCTGGCAGGATGCAACGCGGATTTTGCTGTGGGCTGCACGTACAAGTACCTCAACGGCGGCCCGGGAGCGCCGGCCTTCATCTATGTTGCCCCGCAACACGCAGATCAGGTTCGTCCTGCCCTTTCGGGGTGGCTGGGGCATGAATCCCCTTTCGCATTTGAGCTGGACTATCGACCGGGTTCGGGGATCGAACGGATGCGGGTCGGCACCCCTCCGGTTATTCAGATGACTGCGCTGGAAACAGCCATGGACGTATGGGACATGGCCGACATCCACGAGGTGCGCGCCAAATCCATTGAGCTGACCGAGCTTTTCATCGCCGAGGTCGAAGCCGCCTGTCCGATGCTGACGCTGGCCAGCCCACGTGATGCAGAAATTCGGGGCAGCCAGATCTCGTTCAGTTTCGAGGACGGCTATGCGGCGATGCAGGCGATCATTGATCGCGGCGTGATCGGCGACTTCCGCGCCCCCGACATCATGCGGTTCGGCTTCACGCCACTTTATATTGACGAAAGTGACGTGCTCGCAGCTGTCGCCATCATCTCGGACGTGATGAACAACCGGCTGTGGGACCATCCCGAATACAAGGTCCGCAACAAGGTTACATGACGGTCAATCCCGCGCCGACAATCGCGGCCAACAGCTTGACCCGATCCAGGTAAGTCTCAAAATCAGGGGCGTGTGTTTTCACGCCCTTGAGGGACGTGGTCAGCATCGCCGCGACCTGGGCCGCATCCGCAGGTAAACACGCCCTGCCCTGCAAAACTTCGGACGTCATCCAAGCGGCATAGATCTCCAGCAAGCGGGCCTCACCCGCATCCACGATGTCCGCCGCAGTGCTGGTACCCGCATCCAACAGTTCCATTCCATGCGGCGAAGTCAAAAGAACCTCGGTTCCTTCTCCCTGCTTCAGGATCGCACCAGTCAGGACTTCGGTCACGGAACCATCCTGCGCCAGTGCCGCGGCAACACCATCGGTGACGGAGTCATAGTGGTGCTGAACAAGGCTGCGAAAGATATCCTCCTTGTTGCGATAGTGCTGGTACAGCGCCGGGCGCGACATGCCCGCGCCACGGGCAATGTCATCCATCGAGGTCTTGCGAAACCCATATGTCGAAAACGCCTGAATGGCAGATCCAAGGATCGCCTGCTGCCTTGGATCGCTGCTGATATCTTTCATGAGATCAGCTCTGACAGTTTTTGTGCAAAATGTCAATTGACATCCTGACACTTTATATTAAATATGTCAGATACCCTAGCTGAAGCGGAGACACACGCGCCATGGCAACCTCAGTCACCATCAACGGAAAGACCCATCAGGTCGACCTGCCCGACGACGTGCCCCTGCTGTGGGTGCTGCGCGACGAGGTTGGATTGACCGGAACCAAATTCGGCTGCGGCATCGCAGCCTGTGGCGCCTGCACCGTGCACATCAATGGCGAAGCCGTGCGCAGTTGCCAGACACCGCTGTCGGATGTTGATGGCCCCGTCACCACGATCGAAGGCATCGGCACCCCCGACCGCCCGGCTGCCCTCCAGCAGGCCTGGGTCGAAAACCAGGTGGCACAATGTGGGTACTGCCAGTCCGGCCAGATCATGCAGGCGGCCTCATTGCTGGCAGAGAACCCCACCCCCACGGATGCAGACATCGACGCGGCGATGCAGGGCAACCTGTGTCGCTGCGGCACATACCCCCGCATCCGCGCCGCCATTCACGACGCGGCCACCAAGATGAAGGAGGCCTGATTCATGGGTATCGGAAAAATCCTACGCCGCAGTTTCCTGATCGGGTCCGCCGCCATTGTCGGTGGTGTGGCGTTCGGCGCCTATCGCGTCACACGCGCCGCCCCTAACCCGCTCAAGCCCGGCGAAGGTGAGGCTGCGCTCAACCCCTTTGTCCTGATCGACCAGAACGGCGTGACACTCTTTGCGCCGCGCGCCGAGATGGGTCAGGGCGTCAAAACATCCTGGGCGGCGTTGATCGCCGAAGAACTGGACGTCGAACTTGAGCAGGTGAATGTCTTGCACGGTCCAGCAGCGGCGGCCTATTACAACTCTGCCTTTCTCTCCGATGGCCTGCCCGGCAAGGGTTACGACAAGAGCAATTTCCAGCACAATCTGGGCGAAGCCTTGGGTGTCATTGGAAAATCCCTGTCGTTGCACGGCACCGGTGGCTCAACTTCGATGAGAGACGGGTTCATCCGCATGCGCGAGGCGGGCGCCAGTGCGCGCGAGACGATCAAACAGGCTGCGGCCGAGCGTTTGGGCGTTGATCGGGAGCAGTTGAAAACAGAATCCGGACATGTGATTGCGCCTGACGGCACAATGATCCCGTATCCGGACCTGGCCGAGGCAACCGCGCAGCTTGACCCTATCAAGGCGGAGCTGCGCGACCCAGCCGAGTGGCGATATCTGGGCCGCAGCCAACCGCGATTGGACATGGTGAGCAAATCCACAGGTACAGCCGAATTTGCCATCGACGTGCGCTTGCCAGGGATGAAATTCGCCACGGTGCGCCGCAATCCCAAGCTGGGCGGTGGCATGACGTCGTTTGATGATGCCGAGGCCAAGTCCATGCCCGGCGTCGAAAAGATCATCGACATTGGCGACGGCATCGCCGTGATCGGCACAAACACCTGGCTGGTCATTCAGGCTGCCGAAGCGGTAGAGATCGAATGGGAAGACGCCCCCTATCCGCCGACGACAGACGCGATTTTCGACCAGATTGCCAAGGCCTTTGACGGATCGCCCAACTCGACCATGCGTGATGACGGCGATGTGGATGCAGCAATCGAGGGCGCGACCGAGATCACGGCAGATTACACAGCCCCCTATCTGGCGCATTCGACGATGGAACCGATGACGGCTGCCGCGCAAGTGGATGGCAACGGGTTGCAGGTTTGGACCGGCACGCAGATGCCTTTGTTCGCCCAAATGCGCGCCGCCAGCGTGGCCGGGCTGGACAACGAACAGGTCGAGATCAACACCACTTATATGGGCGGCGGATTTGGTCGCCGACTGGAGCTGGATTTCGTCGAAGTGGCGGTCAAGGTCGCCATGGCTGTGCCCGGCACCCCGGTTCTGACCACATGGTCGCGCGAAGAGGACATGCGCCATGACTACTATCGCCCCGGTGCAATGGCGCGCCTGCGCGGCGCGGTCAAAGATGGCAAGGCGGTACTGATCGACGGTCACGTTGCCGCGCAATCGCCCGTGCACCAGGCGGTGGAGCGGATCACGGGCATGGCTGGTGGCGGCCCCGACAAAATTCTGGTCGAAGGGTTCTTCAACCAGCCATATGCGGTGCCCAACTATCGCATGAGCGGCTATGTGGCTGATGTTCAGGTTCCGGTGGGTTTCTGGCGCTCGGTCGGCAACAGCTACAACGGTTTTTTCCACGAGACGTTCATGGATGAGCTTGCCCATGCCGCTGGCCGCGACCCGCTGGAGTTCCGGTTGGAACATGCCCGCGATGAATGGGACGTTGCCGCGCGCTGTCTGGAAAGGGTGCGCGACATGTCGGGCTGGACCGGCCGGTCGCCGGATGGCGTGGGACGTGGTGTTGCCATGACCTACAGTTTTGGCACGCCGGTGGCCCAGGTGATCGAGGTGGTGGACGAGGATGGCACCATCCGCATCAACAAGGCCTGGATCGCCTGCGACATGGGATTGGCCATCGACCCGCATGTGGTCAAGGCGCAGATGTTTAGCGGTATGATGTATGGCCTGTCGGCAGCTTGCTTTGGCGAAATCACCTTTGACGAGGGCCAAGTGGAGCAGTGGAATTTCCCCGACTAAGACGCTTTGCGGATGCATACTGCACCCGAGGTCGAGATCGAAGTGCTGGAGACAAACCGCTTCATGGGCGGCGCGGGTGAACCAGGAACTCCGCCGTCCATGCCCGCACTCGGCAATGCGTTGTTTGACCTGACTGGAACGCGAGCGCGGGCGCTGCCGCTGAACCACACCTTTGACCTGCTGATCTGAAGCGCGAAAAAAACAAAAGGGCACGCCCTGCAGACACTGGGGGCGCTCCCGCACCCGAGCGATCCTGGCTTTGCCAGAACCGCTAGCGGCTTTGGGCGTCGCGCCGCGCTATGCGCGGCGCGGTTCCGCCTGTGGCTGCCGTGTGGCACTTGACAGGTCAGACCGAAGCCTCTCCGGCGCCAGCCGCCGCAAACAAGTGCCAACCGCCGAGCGCAGCGAGGCCCGGCCCAACGGGAGGCGGTGTTCCGTCAGGAACGCCAACGACGGGCGGGAGTGCTCACCTTCTCCGGATTCAGCTTGAACCAAGGCCTGACCGTTATCAATTTGGAAACAATTGTGGCAAGTTTTCAGAAAATCTCCCTGATCTCGTCAGAATGCCTCCCTCGTTTTGCCTTTGGCTCTCTCTATCCCGTTCAATGGGACTGAAGGACTGTGAGAAAATCCAAGAAGGCCCGATTTGCAGATTTTCGCGCGGGCGTTTCCTGACCTGGACACGCAAGCCAGGTTAGGACCAGTACCATGCCCTTTGGTTATCTTGTATCGTTAGGAGCAGACAATACGCTCAACGCCACTGACGTCATCGCTGGGGCATGGACGTTCTTCAACACGCAAACCGCCCTGGGGGCGGGACAATGGGTGTTCACGGGCGTCGATGGCGGCACGACCTACACCAACGAGCAGGAACCCGGCGAGTTCTTTGTTGCCGAAGACGGCAATGTCTACTTCGTGCCCGACTTTGGCGAGGTCGACACCCTGAGCAGCGCATCGACCGTCACGGCGCCTGCCTATTCGCCGCCTTCGCCGTTTGATGTGCCGACCGGTATGCCCGACAATGTCGTCTACGGCACCCTTGGGAACGACAATATCGACGCCTCGTACACGGATGTATTTGGCAACAGTCTCAACGATTCCGCCGACAACGCCGATCTGGTTCTGGGTTTTTCCGGCGATGACGCCATACGCGGGTTGTCCGGCGACGACTGGTTGCTGGGTGGCGCGGGTGATGACATCCTGCGCGGCAACCAGGGCGACGATATTCTTTACGGTGATCGCTCCATCGAAGCCCTGAACTGGGATGCCCAAGCCACGGATGAGACCGATGTTTCAGGCGGTTTCACCCAGAACACAGGCGACATCGACGTTGCGGTCAGCTTCAGCAATGACGGCAACAACTCACCGCAGTTTTCGATCGAAAGCACGGATACGTTGTTTGTCGGAACAGACGAGCCTTTCAACACCCAATCCTCTCTGTATCTGTTCGGCAGTGGCGACGGCGCGACATCCACCACAACCCTGGATTTCTCTGCGGCCACGGGAGCAGATGTTCAGGATGAAGTCGAAAACGTCTCGTTTCGTATCAACGACGTGGATTTTTCGTCCGGCAACCACAGGGACGTTATCACCATCAATGCCATAGACGCGGATGGAAATCCGGTCTCTGTAACGATCACGCCAGATTCAACCGCCACCGATCCCGACACCGTCTCGGGCAACACCATCACGGCCGGGGATTCCGGCGAAAGCCAGGCAGATCAATCCGGGTCCGTACTGGTTGAGATCGCCGGTCCCGTGTCCCAGATCGAGATCATCTATGAAAACGCCTTGACCGGCACGCAAGCGATCTGGGTCAGTGACGTCTTTTTCGAATCCATTCCACTGACCGGTGGCAGCGACACCCTGAACGGGGGCAACGGCAACGACACGTTGTTCGGCGAAGGTGGCGACGATGTTCTGAACGGCGGACGCGGCGCGGATGCGGCCGACGGTGGCGCCGGAAACGACACGCTCAATACCGCCCAAGGCGACACGGTTCAGGGTGGTGAAGGCGACGACACATTTGTGCTCACAGATCTGAGCGAAGCAGGCAGCGCCAACATCCAAATCGATGGCGGAGAAGGCGACGAAACCGATGGCGATTTGCTGGACCTCAACGGATTGGCCGTCGATGGCACTCTGAACCTGACCTCAACAACGCCCGGCGATCTGGCTGGCACGGTCGAGATGACCGACGGCTCGATCGTCACCTTCTCGAACATCGAGCGCATCATCTGCTTCACCCCGGGTACGTTGATCTCCACGGTCCACGGCCCGCGTCTGGTCGAGGACCTGCGACCGGGCGATCTGATTGTGACTCGCGACAATGGCCCGCAACCGCTGCGTTGGATTGGTCAAAAAACAGTGGCAGCCACCGGTGTCAACGCACCCATCAGGTTGCATCAATCTCTGCTTCAGGGGGCAACCGCACCGCTTCTTGTGTCCCCCCAACATCGCATGCTGTGGACCGGGTCCCGTGCGCAGATGTTGTTTGGCGACAATGAGGTTCTGGTCGCGGCGCATCACCTGCTGAGCAACCCCGGTGCGCAGCGCATTGAGGGTGGAGACGTTACCTACATGCACCTGATGCTGGACCAGCACGAGGTCATCTATGCCAACGGCGCTCCGACCGAGAGCTTCTTTCCGGGTGATGCGGCGCTGAGCGCCCTGACCGGCCAAAGTCGGGACGAGATGTTCTCGATCTTCCCGGAACTGCGCAGCCACCACGGTGCTTTTGGCGAAACCGCGCGGCTCTGCCTGCGGGCGCATGAGGCCCGCGTGCTTGCCGCGTAACTTACGCCGATTTTTGCAGTGACGGCCCCTGGCCCGCGCAGGCCCAGGCCCGAACTGCCTCGCCGAACGCTTGAAACAGTGGCCGAGACACCGGATCGTTCGCGGCGTCCCATTCGGGATGCCATTGCACCGACAAGGTGAACCCAGGCGCATCCTTGACATATATTGCTTCGGGCGTGCCATCAGGCGCAAAGCCATCGATCACAATCCGCGCGCCCGGGCGCTTGATCCCCTGCCCGTGCAACGTATTGGTCATAACCTCTTGCGCCCCGAACAAGCGATGAAACGGGCCATTCTCAGACATCTCGACCATGTGGCGCAGGGCGAACTTCTCTTCCAGAGTTCCGTCAGGCGGCATGCGGTGGTTCATGCGCCCCGGCAGATCGCGAATTTCAGGATAAAGCGTGCCACCCATGGCGACGTTCACTTCTTGAAACCCGCGGCAGATGCCCAGGAACGGCTGACCGCGTTCGACACAGGCCCGCACCAACGGCAAAACGATGGCATCGCGCGCCCGATCAAAAGCGCCATGCGCCTCGGTTTCGGGTTCACCGTATTCTTCGGGGTGCACATTCGGACGTCCGCCGGTCAGCAGAAAGCCGTCGCAGGTCTCCAGCAGTTCGTTCACCGACAGGAACCGAGGGTCCGCTGGAATCAGCAAGGGTATGCACCCGGCCACATTGGCCACAGCGTCCGAATTCATCGTCCCGCCCGCGTGGGTGGGGTATTGATCATTCAACAGATACGAATTGCCGATAATACCAACGACCGGTCGCGACATGTGGGCTCCCCAAGAAGTGCGTCGTGGGTCAACCTACCCAGCCCATCAAATCTCTGCAACAGCGCACGACCTGCACCATGGCGCAGGTCGTTGTTCAATGGCGCACAGGGCTTGGTTCAGACTTCGCCGACCAGCCCAACGGCTTCGATCGCAGCCAGAGCCGCCGCCGCGTCGTTGTCCGAGGTATCGCCCGTGACGCCGACGGCGCCGATAACGGCCCCCTTCTTGTCGCGCACCAGCACACCGCCCGGAACAGGGATGACCTGACCGCCATAAACCCCGTTCACGGCTGCCATGAAATAGGCCTGCCCTTCAGCCCGCGCCATCTGCGCAGTTCCAGCCATGCCCAACATGACTGCGCCATAGGCCTTGCCATGCGCAATCGCAAACCGGCCCGGCGCCGCGCCGTCTTCACGCTCGAACGCCTGCACATGACCACCTGCATCCAGTACAACAACTGAAAGCGGCTTCAGTTCCATCTCACGCCCCTGTTCAAGCGCCTTGCGGATGATCGTCCGCGCCCGTCTCAGTGAAATTGCCATTCCTGATCCCCTTCATCTGGCCAAAAAATTCCGGAAGGCGCGAGGGGCTGGCCCCTCGCGTCCCAGCTCGCGTCATGCGCCCAGGCTGGCTTTCAGCTCCAATCGGCGCGCATGCAAAACAGGTTCTGTGTATCCCGATGGTTGGACGCGCCCCTTGAACACCAGATCGCAAGCCGCCTGAAAAGCAATCCCGTCAAATCCCGGCGCCATCGGGCGATATTCCGGATCGCCCGCGTTTTGACCATCGACCACCGCTGCCATCTTCTGCATCGCATCCATCACATGGTCTTCCTCGATCACGCCATGGTGCAGCCAGTTGGCCAGAGCCTGAGACGAAATCCGGCAGGTCGCGCGGTCCTCCATCAGGCCCACATCGTTGATATCCGGCACCTTTGAGCAACCAACGCCCTGATCGACCCACCGCACCACATAGCCCAGGATGCCCTGCGCGTTGTTCTCGATCTCACGGGTGATTTCCCCGTCGGTCAGATTGCGCCCGCCAAGCAGCGGCACGGTCAGCAGATCACCCAGCGTTCCGCGGGCGCCACCCGCAGACAACTCATCCTGGCGCACCAGCACATCGACCTTGTGATAATGTGTTGCGTGCAGGGTTGCTGCGGTCGGCGATGGGACCCAGGCGCAGGTGGCGCCTGATTGCGGATGGCTGATCTTGGCCTCCAGCATCTCGCCCATGCGATCCGGCATGGCCCACATGCCCTTGCCGATCTGCGCACGCCCTTTCAGACCGCAGGCCAGACCGATGTCAACATTGCGGTCCTCGTAGGACGCGATCCAGGGCGTGTTCTTGATGTCACCCTTGGGCAGCATCGGGCCAGCTTCCATCGAGGTGTGGATTTCATCCCCGGTGCGGTCCAGAAATCCGGTGTTGATAAAGGCCACGCGGCTCTTGGCGGCGCGGATACATTCCTTGAGGTTCACCGACGTGCGGCGTTCCTCGTCCATGATGCCCAGCTTCACGGTGTTGCGCGGCAGGCCCAGGATGTCCTCGACCATGTCAAATATCTCGACCGAGAACGCGACCTCTTGGGGTCCGTGCATCTTGGGTTTCACCACATAGACCGAGCCATGGACCGAGTTGCCCCCCTCGCGCGCCAGATCATGCATCGCAAACATCGTGGTGCAGAGTGCGTCCAGCAGCCCTTCGCCCACTTCATTGCCGTCACCGTCCAGCACGGCGGGGTTGGTCATAAGGTGGCCCACGTTGCGCACCAGCATCAGCGAGCGGCCCTTGAGCACGCCCTCGCTGCCATCGACAGCGGTATAGGTCAGGTCGTCAGCCAGGGTGCGGGTAAAGGTCGAACCGCCCTTGGACACGTCCTCGGCCAGATCACCCTTCATCAGACCCAGCCAGTTGCCATAGGCCAGCGCCTTGTCCTCGGCATCAACAGCGGCGACGGAATCTTCGCAATCCATGATGGTCGAAAGCGCCGATTCCAAGCGCACGTCGGCAATGCCCGCCGGATCGCTGGAGCCAATGTCCGAACTTGCGTCGATCATGATCTGAATGTGCAATCCGTTGTGCTTGAGCAGAACAAACTCAGGCGCATCCGACGACCCGCCATGCCCCACAAATGCGCCCATATCTGCCAATGCCGGAACCAGCACACCATTTTTGATGTTCAGACCATCGACATCATTCCAGGACCCGCTGGCCAGCGGCACCGCGTCGTCCAGAAACGCCTTGGCCCAGGCAATCACCCGCGCGCCGCGCGCGGTGTCATAGCCGCTACCGACAGGCAGATCACCCATGGCGTCGGTGCCATAAAGCGCGTCGTAAAGGCTCCCCCACCGGGCGTTGGCCGCGTTCAGAGCAAATCGCGCGTTGGTGATCGGCACCACCAGCTGCGGACCGGGAATATGGGCGATCTCGGGGTCCACATTGGCCGTGTCGATGGAAAAGGCATCGCCTTCTTCCACCAGATACCCAATCTCGCGCAGAAACGCCTCGTAAGCAGCGGCATCCGCATCGCGGTTGGCCTGGTGCCAGGCGTCCACCCGGCTCTGGATATCGGCGCGCTTGTCCAGAAGCGTGCGGTTCTTCGGCCCCAGATCAGACATCATGCGCGCCAGACCAGCCCAGAAATCACCCGCCTCAACGCCCGTTCCCGGCAAAGCCTGCCCCTCGATAAAGGCGACAAACTCGGACGCGACCTGCAATCCGGCCCGGTTTTCTCTGACATTCATTGCGCTCTCCCTCTGGCGGCCTCTCAGGCGGCCTGTGTACATATGTATGCAGTCCCAGATAAATCGAAAGTTTCCGATAGGCAACTTTTGTCGCAGCGTCGAAACTGTGCTGTTTGAGCGAATGCAGTTTCAAATGACACCGAACAATCGCCTGCAGCAAATGGCGGCCGCCTGTCCGCGCTTGCGGCCCCCAGACGAACCCCATAACGTCACCTCAAAACCACCATCATCCAGAGGCCCCCATGCGCGATGCTGCCCCGACCACGATCTACCTCAAGGATTACACGCCGTTCGGCTTTAACGTCGATGATGTACATCTGACATTTGATCTGTCTCCCAGAGCCACGCGGGTCACGTCACGGATCACCTTCAGTCCCAACCCCCAAGTTGGTGATCGGACGTTTTTCCTGCACGGAGAAGATCTGAAACTGATCCGAGCCAGCATCGACAGCCAAGCTGTGACACCTGATGTCACCGACAAGGGGCTGACCTGCGACGTCCCTGATGCGCCGTTTGTCTGGGAGGCCGAGGTCGAGATTGACCCCGCAGGCAACACCGCGCTCGAAGGGCTTTACATGTCAGGTGGCATGTACTGCACCCAGTGCGAAGCCGAAGGGTTCCGAAAAATCACCTACTACCCGGATCGCCCGGACGTTATGAGCACCTTCACCGTGCGCATCAACGGGTCGGAAAAGGTGATGCTGTCGAACGGCAACCCCACAAAACAAGGGGAAGGTTTTGCAGAATGGCATGACCCATGGCCAAAACCGGCCTACCTCTTTGCGCTGGTGGCCGGAAGCTTGGTTAACCACCCCGACCGATTCACCACGAAATCCGGTCGTGATGTCGAGCTAAACATCTGGGTTCGCCCCGGCGACGAGGGCAAATGTGCATTTGGCATGGAGGCGTTGAAAAAATCGATGACCTGGGACGAGGATGTCTATGGTCGCGAATACGATCTGGACGTGTTCAACATCGTCGCCGTCGACGACTTCAACATGGGCGCGATGGAAAACAAGGGGCTGAACATCTTCAACTCATCCTGCGTGCTGGCCTCGCCTGAAACCAGCACCGATGATAATTTCGAACGTATCGAAGCAATTATCGCGCATGAGTATTTCCACAACTGGACCGGCAACCGCATCACCTGCCGGGATTGGTTCCAGCTGTGCCTGAAAGAAGGGCTGACCGTATTCCGTGACGCGCAGTTCACATCCGACATGCGCAGCGAGCCGGTCAAGCGCATCCGCGACGTGATCGACCTGCGAGGGCGCCAGTTCCCCGAGGACAACGGCCCGCTGTCGCATCCGGTGCGACCCGAAAGCTTTGTCGAGATCAACAACTTCTACACTGCCACCGTCTATGAAAAAGGCGCCGAAGTGATCGGTATGCTCAAGACGCTGGTCGGCGATGACGCCTATGCACAGGCACTGGAACTGTATTTCGAGCGCCACGATGGCGACGCCGCCACGATCGAGGACTGGCTGGCGGTGTTTCAGGACTCCACCGGCCGCGACCTGAGCCAGTTCAAGCGCTGGTATTCCCAGGCAGGCACACCCCGCGTGAAGGTGGCCGAGGATTGGAACGACGGCACCTATACTCTGACGCTGTCGCAATCGACGCCGCCCACCCCTGGCCAGGACGACAAGCAACCGCAGGTGATCCCGGTGGCCGTGGGGCTGTTGGGGGCAAACGGAGATGAAGTCGCGCAAACCCGCGTGCTGGAGCTGGAACAAGCGGAACAAAGCTTCTCGTTTGTTGGTCTGGCCGCCAAGCCCATCCCCTCGATCCTGCGCGGCTTCTCGGCCCCGGTCATTCTGGATCACGACACCACCAGTGCGCAGCGCGCCTTCCTGTTGTCGCACGACACCGACCCGTTCAATCGCTGGGAGGCAGGCCGCTCGCTGGCGCGTGAGACCCTGCTGGCGATGATCACCAACGGGGCCGCGCCATCCGGTGCATACCTGGATGGTGTCCAAGCGGTGTTGCGAGACGACGCACTGGACCCGGCCTATCGCGCGTTGATGCTGGGCCTGCCAGGCCAGTCGGAACTGGCCGCCGCGCTGCACGACGGCGGCACCACACCGGACCCGCAGGCAATCTGGTCAGCGACCGAAACTCTGCGACAAGCGCAGGCCCAGCACATGCAGGACTTGCTCCCACGCCTGCACAGCGAGGCGCAGGTCTCAGCCCGCTATCAACCCGATGCCGATCAGTCGGGCCGCCGGGCACTTGGCAGCGCGGCGCTGTCGCTGATCACACGGCTGGATGGCGGCGCACTGGCCGGCGTGGAATACACAAAGGCCGATAACATGACCCTTCAACTTTCGGCGCTTGGCTGCCTGATCAAGGCAGGCAAGGGAGAAGACCAGTTGCGGGCATTCTATGACCAGTGGAAAGATGATCGACTGGTGATCGATAAATGGTTCGGGCTGCAAGTGGCCCTGTCGGACCCGGGCAAGACTGCGCATGCCGCCCAAGCTCTGACCGATCACGCCGATTTCAACTGGAAGAACCCGAACCGTTTCCGGGCCGTCTTTGGCGCTCTGGCGATGAACCATGCAGGCTTTCATCATTCCAGCGGCGCGGCGTACACGCTGCTCGCGGATTGGCTGATCCAGCTTGATCCGGTGAACCCGCAAACCACCGCACGCATGTGTTCGGCCTTCCAGACCTGGCGTCGCTATGATGAGGATCGTCAGGCCCTGATCGGCACCCAACTTGACCGGATCGCCGCCACGCCGAATCTGTCCCGCGATGTCACCGAAATGATCACCCGCATCCAGGGAGCCTGATCCATGCGCAAAACGCTTCTTGTCACCGGCGCCAGTGCCGGAATTGGGGCAGCCACTGTTCGGCTGGCCGCCGAACGGGGCTATGATGTGGCACTGAACTATCGCAGTGATCATGCCGGTGCTGCTGCGGCGGCTGAAGCGGCGCAAGCAGCGGGTGCGCAGGTTGTGCTGTGTCAGGGCGACGTCGCGGACCCTGACGACATCGCGCGGATATTTGCGCAGGTGGATGACGTCTTTCCCCGCCTCGATGGGCTGGTGAACAACGCGGGAATCGTCGACGTGACCGCGAAGATCACCGATCTGTCCCACGACAGATTGCGCCGGATGTTCGACATCAACGTGATCGGGGCCATCTTGGTCGCAAAAGAGGCCGTTCTGCGGATGCAGGCGCACGGGAACGGCGGATCCATTGTCAACATCTCGTCCGCCGCTGCGCGCCTTGGATCGGCCAACCAATATGTAGATTATGCCGCTTCAAAGGCCGCCATCGACATCTTTACCAAAGGGTTGAGCGATGAAGTGGCGGCGCAAAACATCCGAGTCAACGCAATCCGTCCCGGCCTGATCGAAACGGACATCCACGCCAAGGGCGGCGAGCCCGGTCGCGCGCAACGTCTGTCGCACATGGTTCCGATGAAACGCACCGGATCAGCTCAAGAGGTTGCCGACGCCGTGCTTTACCTGCTTTCGGATCAGGCGTCTTACGTGACGGGCACATGCCTGGACGTGTCAGGCGGGCGGTGATGGCAGACGCCTATTCCTTTGAACGCCATCAAAGACAACCCAAAACAGTGATGATCCTGACCGCAGTCTACGCGGGGCTGGTCGCTTTGGTCATCCTGTTCAGTGCTACCTGGTGGATCGTGGGCGGGCTGGCGCTTTTTACCCTCCCTACCCTTTGGGACCTGACCACCGACGCCAAAGCAGGTCTGACACTGGAGGATCGCACTCTTTCGTGGTTCAGCGGGCGCCGCACGGCACAGGTACATGTGAGCGAGATCGACTATCTGCGCTTTGACACCCGCTGGGACTTTTCTGTTCGCGTCACGATCTACATGACCAGCGGCAAGCGAGTACGTCTCCCCTATGACAGCCTGCCCCCACACCGCACGTTCGAGGGTGTCTTGCAGGCACACGGTCTGCGTGTGGAGCGGCACCACTTCACCATTCTTTAGGGAATATGGCACGCATCGCGACGTAACTCCCCAAAAGCTGTCCGGAAACATCCCAGCTTGGACACGTTTGTGCCGCAAACCAGCGTCAGCCTGGACGGGTCAAGATCAAAGAACCCGTTTCGGAGCTTTTATGTTCATTCGCCCCCGTTTTGTTTCCCATTCCCTTCTGCCCCGCCTGACGGGTCCTGTCTCTTATACACATCTC
>FYBJ01001168.1_pt1 | contig 24000 bp, 25 predicted proteins | sample 1134611 | NCBI WGS metagenome assembly FYBJ01 (sample SAMEA104116008, study PRJEB20421) | marine metagenome | isolation source: marine | reverse complement strand
CGACCCGCTTGCGGAGCGACCTGAGATACCTCTCTGAACGGAACGAACTGGCCTGGATCGACGTGTCCGCACCGGGTGACGGCTGCGCCTTTGCGCTTTGCGACCCGGTTACAGTGAGCGGGGTTGCGACCAGACACAAACGCTGGCCGCTGGTGTTTTCAGCGGCCTTCACGCAAACCCTGTCTGCCGAACGGTGGTCTGAATTGCGCTGGCGCTTTTTCCGGCTGCATTTTCAGTATCTTTGCGCGTTTGACCGTCCTGGCGACTACGATTACTTCCGGATCACAGCCGGCCCTGTGACCCTGGCCGCACGCTACCAGGACCGGGCACCTTCCAAATCACGAATTGATGTGGCGGTGTCGAAATACACGTCGGTGGCAGCTGCATGATCCCGCCCAAACCATCTGCACGCCCCGACAAGGTCTCGCTTGGGCGGTATATGCGCCTGTTCCGCCAGGATATTCTGTCGGCGCAGCCGGCGCGCCTCTATCGGGCCTGGATGGCAGAGTTCAAGACACCGTTCTTTCGTTCATTCCTCATGAACCAGCCCGAACTGGTGAACGAGGTCCTGAAACAGCGCCCCGACGATTTTCCCAAATCCAGCCGCATCAGCGAAGGGCTGCGTCCTTTGTTGGGAGAGTCGGTGTTTCTGACCAATGGCGAAACCTGGAAGCGTCAGCGGCGCATTATCGACCCGGCCTTCGAAGGTGGCAGGCTAAGGGATACATTCCCGGCGATGTGGCAGGCGGCTGAAGCCTGCGTCTCGCGGATACAAAGCCAGGCAGGGCAGGTGGTCGAGGTCGAAGAAATCACCAGTCACGCTGCTGCTGACGTGATCTTTCGCACCTTGTTCTCGCTCCCGATCGAGCACGAGGTGGCCAGCCAGGTCTTTCACCAGTTTCGCGCCTACCAGCGAGAACAGCCGATCCTGAACATTGCGGCCTTTATTCCGCTGCCACGTTGGATGCCGCGCTTTCATTCGCGCAAGACTCGCGCCACGGCCAGGCAGATCCGCGCGCTGATCACACAGTTGACAATCGAGCGAATGGCGCAGATCGACGCAGGAACAGCGCCGGATGATCTGGCAACCAAGATCATGACGACCGCTGATCCGCAGACGGGTGAAAAATTCACCACGCGGGAAATGGTCGATCAGGTCGCGATCTTTTTTCTGGCGGGCCATGAGACCAGCGCCTCGGCGCTCGCATGGACGCTCTATCTGATGGCGTTATATCCCGAATGGCAGGATCGTTTGGCGGAAGAAGCCCAGGTGCTTGAGGCGCCCGAATTCTCTGTCATGTCCAGGTTGAAACTCAGTCGTGATGTGTTCCGAGAGGCGCTTCGCCTTTATCCTCCTGTGCCGATGATGGTCCGCCAGGCCACATGCCCTGAACGGTTCCGAAACAGGGATGTGCCCAAGGGCTCGCAAATCGTTCTCAGCCCTTGGCACCTGCACCGGCATGAACGGTTGTGGGATAACCCAGATGGGTTTGATCCAGCCCGATGGGCTACAGAGAACGGCAAGAAATGTCAGCGCGAGGCCTATATGCCATTTTCGACCGGTGCGCGCGTTTGCACCGGTGCGGGTTTTGCCATGGTCGAGGGCCCCCTGATCCTGTCGATGATCCTGCGGAACTATCGCGTTGAACGGATCGAGGGGCGCGACCCGGTTCCGGTGGCTCATTTGACGGTGCGATCAAAAGACGGCATCTGGCTGCGTCTTGTCCGGCGCTAACAATCTACCATCCGTCAATCGCTTGCTGTATGCGGGGCGGGACGTGGAATCAATTTACGGGAAAGAGATATGTCCAAGGCAGAACAGCGCGAACAGATGGCCAACGGCGCGGGTTTCATCGCGGCCCTCGACCAGAGCGGCGGCTCGACCCCCAAGGCGCTGGCGCTTTACGGCGTTGACGCAGCCGGGTACGGCTCGGAAGAAGAAATGTTCGCCGAAATCCAGAACATGCGCGCCCGCATCATCCTGTCGGACGACTTTGACAAGAACAAGGTGATTGGCGCGATCCTGTTCGAACGCACCCTGGGCGAGCAGATCGACGGCAAATCCGTGGCCGATTACATCTGGTCGGAAAAGGGTGTCGTTCCGTTCCTGAAAATCGACAAGGGCCTGGAAGAGCAGGCAAACGGCGTTCAAATGATGAAGCCAATCCCGGGCCTGGCAGACACGCTGGCAAATGCGACCGGTGTGTTTGGCACCAAGGAGCGCTCGGTCATCCATGAAGCCAACGCCGATGGCATTGCTGCAGTTGTCGCACAGCAGTTTGATGTGGCACGCGAAGTGATCGCAGCAGATATGGTTCCGATTGTCGAGCCCGAGGTCAACATCCACTCGGAAACCAAAGCGGAGGCCGAAGCGATCCTGAAAGCGGAAATTCTGAAGAACCTGGACATGCTGGTCGAGGGGCAGGACGTGATGTTGAAGCTGACCATCCCGTCCGAAGCGAACCTGTATGACGATCTGGCCGATCACGCCCGTGTCGTGCGCGTCGTGGCCTTGTCAGGTGGCTATTCGACCGAGCAGGCCTGTGATCTGCTCAGCCAGAACGGCAAGATGATCGCATCCTTCTCGCGCGCGCTGACCGAAGGTCTGTCCAAGCAGCAGTCCGATGATGAATTCAATGGCACCCTTGGCAGCAACATCGACAAGATCTATCGCGCGTCGATCTGAACTATTTGATATGATTTGCAAAAAGCCGCCTGTCGTGGGCGGCTTTTTCTATTCCGGTTTGCGAAACTCCGCGCGCAACTTAGCAGCCTTGTCCCGCATGACGCATCCCTGCGCGTGATCGTTGACCAACCCCATGGCCTGCATGAATGCAAAGACCGTGGTGGGGCCGACAAACTTCCATCCGCGTTTCTTCAAATCCTTGGACATGGCCGTTGAGGCCGGGATGATGCTGGCAGTCTGTGGTTCGGGCAGGTCCGCAGGGTCTGCTTCATAGGACCAAACATAGGCGGCAATGGACCCGCACTCTGCCACCCATTCCTGCGCGCGTTTGGCGTTGTTGATCACCGCCTCGATCTTGCCACGGTGCCGGATGATGCCTGCATCCTGGACCAGCCGCTCAACGTCGGTTTCATCGAACTGCGCCATCTTATTGAAATCGAACCCGGCAAAGGCGGCGCGAAAGTTCTCACGTTTGGCCAGAATAGTTCTCCAGCTCAGGCCCGATTGAAAGCTCTCCAGACAGAACTTCTCAAACAGGCGCTGATCGTCACCCACGGGATAGCCCCATTCGGAGTCGTGGTACTCAAAGAACTCAGGCGCAGACTGGCACCAGAAACAGCGGGGTTTCCCATCCGGTCCGTCTACAAGCCTGGTCATTTTGATCCCCTTTTGTTCCAAAGTTATAAGGCCAGCAAGAGGTCAAATAATCAAGTGTTTTTTGAATTGCGGAACCAGTTCAGGACATAGACGCGAATGGCCGAAGCTAAACCGGTTTCCGGATCGCGACTGACATCAATTTCAGCGGCTAAGACATTGATTGGCATCTGTTTTGCCTTCGCTATTTCGCGAAAGGCCAGCCAAAATTCATCTTCCAGAGACACCGAAGTGCGATGACCCTTGAGCGTCAGGGACCGTTTGACGGGACCGCCGCTCATTCGTCTACCTTGTGATTATCCAGATCGCGCGCCGCCCTTTCAGACCGGGCGTGATCCAGGTCTTTTTCGGCTTTGGTCCGGCCGAATTTCACAGCGTTCTGATCCGCGCGGGCCTTCTTTTCGGCCCGCACTTTGTCTTTTCTAAACCGGTTCAGATTGACCGGCTGCGCCATCAGTCCTTGGGCCCGATCATTTGTTCGGGGCGGACAACCGCGTCAAAGGTTTCAGCGTCCACAAAGCCAAGCGTGATGGCTTCCTCTTTCAAGGTGGTGCCGTTCTTATGCGCCGTCTTGGCAACCTTTGTGGCGTTGTCGTAGCCAATGGTGGGTGCCAGAGCGGTTACGAGCATCAACGATTCCTTCATCAGCTTGTCGATGCGTGGCTCGTTGGCTTGAATGCCCAATAGCATCCGTTCGGTAAAGCTGTCTGCAACGTCTCCCAGCAGTTGCATGGATTGCAGCAGGTTGTAGGACATCATCGGGTTGTAAACGTTCAACTCAAAGTGACCCTGCGAGCCTGCAAAGGTCATGGCGGCATTGTTGCCCATGACATGGGCCGCAACCTGGGTCATCGCCTCGGCCTGGGTCGGATTCACCTTGCCCGGCATGATCGACGAGCCCGGTTCGTTTTCCGGCAGGATCAGCTCGCCCAGACCCGAACGCGGGCCAGAGCCGAGAAAGCGGATATCGTTGGCGATCTTGTACATCGAGCCCGCAACAGTGGCCAAAGCGCCAGACATGAAAACCATGGCGTCATGTGCGGCCAATGCTTCAAACTTGTTCGGAGCGGTGACAAAAGGAAGGCCCGTGATATCGGCCATGTTGGCGGCGACGGTCTCGCTCCAACCCGGTGCCGTGTTCAGGCCAGTACCAACAGCGGTGCCACCTTGGGCCAGTTCATAGATGCCGGGCAGGGCAGCTTGAACCCGCGCGATGCCCTGGCGGATCTGGTGTGCGTAGCCGCCAAATTCCTGTCCCAGGGTCAGTGGGGTGGCGTCCTGGGTGTGGGTGCGCCCGATCTTGATGATGTCCTTGAATTCTTCCGACTTCTGCTCCAGCCCTTCGGCCAGTTTGGTCAGGCCCGGCAACAGCACGTCGCGCACAGTCATCGCAGCGGCAATGTGCATGGCGGTGGGGAAGGTGTCGTTTGACGACTGACCCATGTTGCAGTGATCGTTTGGATGAACGGGGTCCTTGGAACCGATCACACCGCCAAGGATTTCAATCGCCCGGTTGGCAATCACCTCGTTCGAATTCATGTTCGACTGGGTGCCCGAACCGGTCTGCCAGACAACGAGCGGGAAATTGTCGTCGAACTTGCCTTCGAATACTTCGCCCGCGGCCTGGATGACCGCATCGGCGATCCTAGAATCCATTTTGCCGCTGGCCTTGTTGGCCATGGCGCAGGCTTTCTTGATCACCCCAAGGGCGCGCACGATGGCGACCGGCTGCCTTTCCCACCCGATGGGAAAGTTCATGATCGAACGCTGCGTCTGTGCGCCCCAATACTTGTCAGTGGGGACCTCCAGCGGGCCAAAGCTGTCGGTTTCGGTGCGGGTATCGGACATGTATTCACTCCGGTTGGTATGCGTTTGTATGCCGTTTAGCCAAGGCAGCCCATTCGCGCAATTGGCCAGTTGCGCGCAGCATAAATCCAACACTCGCCAAGGTATAGACGCCCAACACGTTCATTTTTTCGCGTGCAGGAGGATATGGGCCATTGTTACCAATCCGGTGCGGGTTAGAATGAACGTCATAACCGTATCCCCGCGAAAGGACATGTGATGCGCTATTCGAGTTTGAGACCGATGAGGCCCGCAATCTGGGTCTTGGCCGCAGCCTTTGTCCTGTTTCTGGCAGGGATGGGTCAGGCAGCCAGCACTTTGATTGAGCCATTTATAGGTGAATACAAGGGCTCAGCCGAGGTTGTTAATGCAGATGGATCCAGTGCGCCGCGTGACATGAGCGTCGAAATCAGCCAGACCAAGGACGGGTTCAACGTCACTTGGAGCTCGACGACCTATAAACCGGACGGGCGCACCAAGGAAAAATCCTATTCCGTGGATTTCCTGCCAACGGACCGGGCCGGCGTTTTTTCTGCGGCGATGAAGCGCAACGTGTTTGGTCATGCGGTGCAGCTCGATCCGATGAAAGGCGAGCCTTATGTTTGGGGCCAGATCGTGGGCGACACGTTGACGGTGTATAACCTGTTTATCGATGCAACTGGCGGGTACGAATTGCAGCAGTTTGACCGCACAATCACCGAAGGCGGCCTGACGCTGGAATTTTCGCGCCTGAGCAACGGGAAAGAGGCGCGCACAGTCGAGACGTTTTTGGAAAAACAATAGTCTTCGAAACGAAAAACGCCCGCGTCAAGCGTGCGAGTTTCTTTGAATTTCCGCGCCTTACTTGCGAAAGCTGTCCAGTGACACGACCTCGGCATCGTGGGGGGTGTCGTCCTCCACCTCTTCCAGCATGTCGGCCTCGACCACGATGGGTTTGTCCTCATCGTCATCCTCGGTTTCAGCAGTTTCGAACCGCAGGCCAAATTCCACTGATGGATCCACAAAGGTCTTGATGGCGTCATAGGGGATATAAAGCGGCTCGGGTGTGTCGCCGAAATTCAGCGTGATCGCGAACCCGTCGTCACCAACATCCAGGTTCTCAAACCAGTGCTGCATCACAACGGTCATCTCGCCCGGATAGCGATCTGACAGCCAATCCGCCAACTCGGCATCGGGATGCGAAGTGTCGAATGTGATGAAAAAGTGGTGTGCACCTGGCAGGCCATGCTGGGCGACGTCTTGCAAAACGGTCTTGATCAGACCGCGCATCGCCGTGTGCATGAGGTTCCCATAGTCTATGTCCCGAGACATGTCATTCCCTCAAAAATTCTTGTCCTTACCATAGTAGATTCGGAGGGAAACAAAAGAGCAGCCGGCACACAAATTCATCAAAGCAGATGGACAGCAGCTCCCAATGCCGCCATCAGGATCAGAGTCTCGCCCAGGCCCCGTTTCATGCCCCACATCCAGATGGCCGCGATCAGGCAGAAGACACCAGCGGTGACGTCGAAAGTGACCCATTCAGGCGAGGGAATGGAAATTGCACCCCATTCCCGCTGTGGCACCTTTGAAAACAGAACATGCAGGGCAAACCAGACGGACAGGTTCAGGATGATTCCGACGACGGTGGCCGTGATCGCCTGCAACGCAGCCGCCAGGCGCGGTCGGGCGGCAATGTGATCCAGATAGGGTGCCGCAAGAAAAATCCAAAGGAAACAGGGGACAAAAGTTGCCCAAAGCGCCACGATCCCGGCAGCAATGGCAAGCAGTGCGCCGCCATTTATCTGCCCGGTGAGCATTGCCACGAACTGTGTCACCAGGATCAGGGGACCGGGCGTTGTTTCCGCCAGCCCGAGCGCGTCGATCATTTGATCGGTTCCGATCCATCCGTATTGGTCCACGATGGTCTGCGTCATGTAGGCCAGCACCGCATAGGCGCCACCAAAGGTAACAACCGCAAGTTTGGCAAAAAACCAACCCAGGTCCGCAAGCAGCGTTTGCCCGGTCAACGTCAACGCCACGAGCGGCAAGAGCCACAAGCCGCCCCAGATCATTGCCGTTCGCAGGGTGGCATCCGTGTTGACCTTGGGGAGAGGCGGGGTTTCGCCCGCCTGTGCGGTCGCATACCCCCAAACTGCCGCGGCCGCGATGATCAGCGGGAATGGCAGGTTCAGAGCAAAGATCGCCATGAAGCCGAGGCCGGCCAGGACCCAGGACGGCCGACCCTTGAGCGCCCTTCGAGACAGGTTACGAAGGGCTTGCAGAACGATGACGATAACGGCGGCCTTGACGCCCAGGAACATGGACTGAACCGGCGGAAGGTCCCCGAATTGCGCATAAAGTCCCACCAGGAACGCGATGACAAAAGCGCCCGGCAACACAAACAACCCTCCGGCCAGCAGCCCGCCCCAGACACCGCGCAGTTTCCAGCCTGAGTAGGTGGCCAGCTGCATCGCTTCTGGCCCTGGCAACAGCATGCAGAGCGACAGCGCGCGCAGATAGGTTTGTTCGTCCAGCCAGGAGCGATCCTCGACCAGTTCCTTGTGCATCAGGGCAATCTGCGCCGCGGGCCCGCCAAAAGACATCACACCGATATGGCCAAAGACGCGGGTCATTTCGGAAAAACCGGGGGTCATGCGCCGTGTCCTTCGGACCACGCGTGCTTTTCTCCCTGACCGTCGCGGGCCCATCGGTAGAGCGCATCGTATACGATCATTGCGGCATCAAGCTGATCCAGATCCGATTTGTGGGCGCGCGACAGGCCCACCGATATTGCAAGCAAGCCAGCCGCCTGTGGGGCCAGATCGTGCCGGTCGGTGTCAGCAGCACGAATGATGGTTGCCATTTGTTCCAGCGCCGGGGTTTGCAGGCCAAAGCCGCGGACCATCACATCAAAGGTGCAAAGCTCGCCTTCGTGGGACCAGGGCGCATTGACCGTGTCAAAAGCGGTGGCCCCGAATTTTTCGGCGACCGAATCCACTTCGGACGGAGGGACGAAGAGAAACCGGGCGTTGGAAGCGATGAAACGTCTGATCAACCACGCGCATGCGATCCGGTCGACCTTGACACGGTGTCTGGTGATCCAGGTGTTTTGACCCGTTCGCGTTGCCGGAAGAACAGCGGGATTCAGTCTTGGGAATGCGGCATCTCGCCAGGCAAACATCCCGCCTTCAAGAACCTGGGCGTCGACACCGTCGCTCCGTAACAGCGCCGCAGCTCCATGGCTGAGCTTCAGCCCCTGTTGGCAGACAACCAGAACCTCATTGCCCTGCAGCTGGTTGCTCAGATCGGCGATGCGGTCATGAGGGCAACGAAAGGAGGAGGGGATCAGATAAGGGTCGTCGTCGAAATCCGCATCAATGCGCACATCGATTATGATTGGGCATTCGGGTGTACCGACCCGGCGCATCAGCACATTGGGGGAAACAGAATTAAAGGCAGGCATGTCAGCATCCTTCCGCTTTGGTACAGCAAAGAATGCGAAACTTGGGCCTAAGCCTGACGGGGCGTTCGCACGTTGACCCCTTGCGCCATGGGTAACGGAAAATGGCGCATGGGGTCAATGGCCTGGCCGCTTGACGGCCAGAGAGGGAACCTGAACTTCAAGCCCAGGAAAGCTGTTGTCCGGTCATGCAGATCGGCAAAGTATCCTCGGGCAGTTGGCCAAGTTGCTCAAAGAGCGAGATGAAATCGAATTGGTTGTAGGCCTCGACCACCTTATCGTCCTTGATCCGGGCCATGACCTGTCCCGTCACCTCGATCGGTGCGCCGTTGTCGGCCCGAGAGGTGTGAACATGCAACATGGCCGCCACCCAGTCGCCATTCTCGATGGTCTTGGGCAGTTTCACATCAATCTCTCCCACATGATAGCGGAAGGCAGTCACGAGGTCGCGGAAATCATCCACGCCCACCTGCATTTCGGGTATGATCCCCTCGGCCATTGTTTCCGGGTCAAAGAACTTTTCAATCGCGTCGACATCGCCATGGACCCAAACCTGGTCATACCATTCTTTCAACAACTCGGATTTCGTCATCTTGCACCTCCATCGTTGCGAGGTCCAATGTGAGACCACTTGATGAACAAATGGTGAATATCCATGCGCCAATGCGCATATAAGATCAAGAATTTGGGGTAAAAGTGCAGGTTTCTGTTGCCAGGTACCTGCGAACCCCGCCTTACGCGGCTAGGCATAAGGACTTAAAGTCGGTTCAACTCGAACTGCTTACGCAGCCAGAGCAACCGGAGCACGATTGTCGTTTGCAATTGTACTGTTTTCGCCGGTAACGGTGGCAGACAGCCGAGACAAAGCTAACCCCTTTAGACGTCCGTCGATCCTATTTCGACCCCACGATTTCGAAAGTGATCCCCAAACGAAGGATGCTGCCGAAAGTGGTTGGTGGAGTCGCCGGGTACCGCCCCCGGGTCCGATCCGTTTATTACGAGCGCGTTTATGTCCATAGTCCCGAAGGACATCTCTTATATAGGCAAGCCATGCACGGGATGCAATCGTCGGGTTTTGCCTATTTTTGGCAAAAAGAAGCAGAGGGTTACGCGCTGCGGCTCAGGTTGGCGAGGATGAGGGCGCCAGCCAGTGCAGCCTCGATTCCGCCAAATGCAAGGGCCTTGACGAAGGGGGGATTGTCCAAAACAAGCGAGACGAACCGACCCAGGGCCGCACCGGCATAGACAAACCCAAGCATGGTAAATGCCGCGGGCGAGCCCAGCCATAATGCTGCGGCAGCGGTGACAACAAAGAGCCCACCGACCGAGGCGCGCATCTCACTGAGGCCCATGTTGCTGCTGGTCGGCGCCAGGTCGAGGGCGCCCAGGGTAAAGCTGGGCGCCAGAAAACCAAACAAGCCGAACCCGATGGTCAGCAGGGCGGCGACGGTGTTGAGGGTGGGGATCATACGGGGCTCCTTTCCGTTCGAATTAGAGCCCCGCCCGAAGGGGGCAAGATCAGGCGGCGTAAGAGGCGTCGAAGAAGGCGCGCTCAAGCGCAACAGCCCGGGCAAAGAGCGCTTCGACCTCTTGTTGGGCTGTTGCGTTCAGCGTTGGCCAGACCTGATCCAGTTGATCGCGCAGGTATTCGACGACGCCCTCGAATCCTGCCCCTGCGTGCAATGTGATCCAATCCGCAAACCAGAACGGCAGATCCTTGCGCGGGGGGTTCACCGGTGTCGCCCAGCTGAGATACGTCCATTCGGCGACAACCAGCACGGCCAGCATCAGCTCGTACCGACCCGAAGCGGCGGCTTGGGCCATCAGTGCCTGAAAATCGCGGGTCGCAGGGGCAGGGTCGGGACTTTGCCGGGTCTTATCCACCCCAAGCGCCTCGAACGAACGCAGGAAATAGGTGTTCTCGGGTCCTGTGATCACGGCCAGGAACTGCGCAGCAGGCACGCTGTCGGCCAGAGAAGGTGCATGCGCGATGGCACTGGCCAAAAGGCGCACAAAGCCATCGATGAACTGATAGTCCTGCGCCAGATACCAGCGCATTTTGTCCAGCGGCAGCGTGCCATTGGCCAACTCGGTGGTGAAGGCGTGGGTCGTAGCGGCATGCCAGTCGTCAGCGGCCAGTTGGCGCAGATGTTGGGTGGGGCGCATTGGGGTCTCCCTGATCTTCGTCTTTGACCTCGCGTCTAGGACGGTTCAGGGCATTGGCACAAGATCAGCTTTTGTCGCGCTCGGCCCGGGCTGCCATGACGTTGTCTTTCAGCGTCAGGGTATAGGCTGTGAGCTCTTGCAGGGCCGCGTCCGCTCCCGCGGCATCATTGGCGTCGATGGCATTGGCGATGCGCGTGTGAAGGGCCACGATCTCTTCGCGCGAGCGGGCGGTGAAAGTGATCATGTTCATCAGCGGCTGCATCGCCTCGACCGCGCCGGCCAATTGATATGACAGCACCGGGTTGCTGGCCCCATCGACCAGGGCGCGGTGAAAAGCCACGTCCGAGGCGCAGAAGGCTTCATCCGTCAGGCCCGGCTGGCTTTGTCGAACGATCTCGGCCCGCATGGTGGCCAGGTGATCCGGGGTCCGGCGTTTGGCGGACAGGGGCGCACAGGCCCGTTCCAACGCAAAACGTGCCTCGCATGCGGTGTCAAAGCTGACCGCGTTCATGCTGAGCAGCAGCGTCGAGGTCGTGACCTGCTGGGGATAGGCGTCCTCAAAGCTCAACCGGTTCACAAAGGCTCCACCCGAGGCCCCGCGCTGCGTGCGGATCAGGGATTGCGCTGCCAAGCGCTTGAGCGCTTCGCGCACGGTTGAACGGGACACTTGAAACTGGTCGCACAACTCGGTCTCAGAGGGCAGGCGTTCATCAACGATCAACTCTCCGCCGATGATGGCATCTTTGATCGCCTGAGCGATTTGAACTGAAAGATCGGCAGAGCTGTTGGGATCAATTTTCATGACGGCACCATTTTTTAATTGTCTGACATTTAAAAGTCTGACATTTGAGTCCTAGAAGATGACTCGGGGAGGATCAAGTGAACCATCTGTCTGTCAGATCACTTTTGTGGCTTGGGTTCTATGGAATCATCCTGTGGGCGTGGTGGATCTTGTACACCACGGCCATCAACATGGACCTGGATCTGATTGGACGCCCAGGCCCGATGGGCAACGCCATGCGCCAGATGGATCCTCGTATGAGCATGTCCATGCCAATGGCCGAATTTGCTCCGCTGTTTTTAATGTGGGGTGTCATGATGGCGGCGATGATGCTGCCGACTCTGGTGCCGACACTGCGCAGCTATGAAGACCTGATTCGTTCGGCCAATGGCACGCGGATCGGATGGATTGGCGTTCTGCTGGGTTACTTCCTGGTCTGGCTGGCCTTTGCGGCTTCTATCGCGGGCGTGCAGCTGGCTCTGCTCTTTGGCGGGGTCGTGGACATGCTGGGCATACCGAAATCGCCCTGGTTGTCGGCCGCCCTGTTGATCGCTGTCGGGGCGTTTCAGTTCACCCGCGCGAAAGAGGTTTGCCACGGCGTCTGCCATGCCCCGATGTTGTATTTCATCGCCAATTGGCGCACTGGCTTTGCCGGAGGCCTGCGCATGGGGCTGGGATTGGGCATGTTCTGTGCTGCCTGCTGCTGGGGCTTCATGGCGCTTGGCTTTGCTGGTGGCGTAATGAACCTTCTTTGGATGGGCCTGGCCACCTTGTTCATGGTTCTGGAAAAACTACCGCAAATCGGCCACCGTGTGACCAAACCCCTGGGCGTTCTGCTGATCGCCGCGGGCCTGGCCCTGCTGGTCTATGTTTATGTTATTGGAGGATAACCCATGGCAGTGAAACGAAAACCCAATGCCGACCGGCTGCCTGTCAGCCAGCGGATCGACAGCCGCATGGCCAACCCCAGCCGTCGCGACAAGACGCCGACAGACTGGGCAATCAAGGGCGAATTGATCTTGAACTGTTCGTGCGATGTGTTCTGCCCGTGCGTGGTCTCACTGGGCGCGCATCCCCCGACCGAGGGGCACTGTCACGCCTGGATGGGGATCATCATCGACGAGGGGCATTACGAGGGCGAGGACCTGTCAGGCCTGAACGTCGGCCTGCTGGTGGACATCCCCGGTCGCATGGGTGAGGGGCAGTGGAAAGTCGCCGCCTATGTCGACGAGAACGCCAGCGGAAAGGCCTATAATGGGCTGCTCGAGATCTTTTCGGGCAAGGCGGGCGGCACCACGGGCCTGTTTACGATGTTGGTGAGCGAGATCATCGGCGCAGAGCGCGCACCGGTTGTGATCGAGCGTGACGGTGCCAAGCGCCGCATCACCATTGGCCGCAAGATCCAGGGGGAGATCGAGATGATTGGCGGTCTGGACGCCGAACATCCGGTGATGGTCAGCAACTCGAAATATTGGATGGGTCCCGACATCATCGTTGCACGCGGCACCAAGTCCAAAGTGCGAGACTATGGCCGTGTCTGGGATTTTGGCGGCAAGTCGGCCGAGATCTGCCCGATCAATTGGAGCGGCGCGCGCTGAGTTTGATCGTGGAAGCGAGGGGCCGGCCCCTCGCGCTCCCCGGGATATTTGAAGCAAGAGGAAGATCAGGGCGAAGGAGATAGCGCGTGGCCATCATCATGCCGTCGCGCCGAGTGCGCAAGACACCGTTTTCACCGGGGGTCGAGGCCGCCGGGGTCAAGGGCTTTACCGTTTACAACCACATGTTGTTGCCGACGTTCTTCGAAAGCGTCGAGGCGGATGCTGCGCATCTGAAACAGCATGTGCAGGTTTGGGACGTGTCCGTTGAACGCCAGGTTCAGATCAAGGGGCCGGATGCGCTGCGGCTGATGAAATTGATCAGCCCGCGTGACATGGACAAGATGGCGGACGATCAATGCTATTATGTGCCCTCTGTCGATCATCGGGGGGGGATGCTGAACGATCCGGTGTCGATCAAGCTGGCTGACGATCACTACTGGTTGTCGGTGGCGGATGGGGATCTCTGGCAGTATGCCCTTGGTCTTGCTGTCGGGCTGGGACTGGATGTCGAGGTGGATGAACCCGATGTCTCTCCGCTGGCTGTTCAAGGTCCCAAGGCGGATGATCTGATGGCCCGCGTGTTTGGTGACATCGTGCGCGACATCAAGTTTTTCCGCTACAAGCGGCTGCCATTTGAGGGGCGGGAATTTGTCGTCGCCCGTTCGGGCTGGTCCAAGCAGGGCGGGTTTGAGATCTATGTCGAGGGCACCGAATATGGCATGCCGCTGTGGGATGCGCTTTTTGCGGCAGGTCAGGATCTGAACGTGCGGGCCGGATGCCCCAACAACATCGAGCGCATCGAAGGCGGGATGCTCAGCTTTGGCTCGGACATGCGGCGGGACAATACGCCGTATGAATGTGGTCTTGGACGGTTCTGCAACTCGCCCGAAGATTACATCGGAAAGGCCGCGTTGGCCGAGCAGGCCAAGAATGGTCCGCCGCGCCAAATCCGTCCCATCGTGATCGAAGGCGACATCGGGGTCTGCACCGGGTCGTGGCCGCTGCTCGCCGAAGGGCGCCAAATCGGGCAGGTGGCTTCGGCCGTTTTCAGCCCTCAGTTCGGGGTGAACGTGGCGATCGGCATGGTGGACCGGTCACATTGGGAATCTGGCACCCGGATGGAGATCGAAACCGAGCACGGAATGAGATGGGCCGTCGTACAGAACAAATTCTGGCGGTGAAGATTGCCCCGTCAGAGGCGTCTGCCGGGAGCACTGAAAAGATAAAGGTGCGCGCATAAGGCGCTGAAACCAGAGGAGAATGACATGTTCAACGCATTGGTTGTTGAGAAGGACGACGAAAGTGGCAAGGCAAGCGCATCGGTCCAGCAGATCGGACTGGACGCGTTGCCCGAAGGCGAAGTGACAGTTGCGGTCGACTATTCCACCGTCAACTACAAGGACGGCCTGTGTCTCAGCTCCAGTGGTGGAGGTCTGGTCCGCAAATATCCCCATATTCCCGGCATCGACTTTGCCGGCACGGTCGAGGCATCGTCCGATGACCGCTACAAGCCCGGCGACAAGGTGGTTCTGACCGGCTGGCGCGTGGGAGAGGCGCATTGGGGCGGGTACAGCCAAAAGGCCAACGTGCGCGCTGATTGGCTGGTGCCGCTGCCCGATGGGTTGAATGCGCGGCAGGCCATGGCCGTGGGCACCGCGGGCTTCACCGCGATGCTGGCGGTCATGGCGCTGCAGGATCACGGGATGACGCCGGATCACGGTCCGGTTCTGGTGACAGGAGCGGCGGGGGGCGTGGGCTCGGTCGCGACGGCGATCCTTGCGCATCTGGGGTACGAGGTTGCCGGAGTCACGGGGCGCCCCGAGACGGCCGAATACCTGAAATCCCTGGGCGCGACGCAGATCGTGGCTCGTGAAGAACTGAACGAGACGGTCAAGCGCCCGCTGGAAAGTGAAACCTGGGCGGGCTGCGTGGATGCCGTCGGGGGCGCCATGCTGGCGCGGGTTCTGGGGCAGATGAAATACGGTGCCTCCGTTGCTTCGGTCGGTCTGGCCGGTGGTGCTGGATTGCCTGCAACTGTCATCCCCTTTCTGCTGCGAGGCGTGAACCTGCTGGGCATCGACAGCGTCATGCAGCCCTATGACAATCGCCTGCGGGCCTGGCAGCGCGTGGCAACCGATCTGCCGATGGACAAGCTTGAAGCGATGATCCGCCCCGCGACGCTCAGCGATTTGCCGCAGCTTGGCGCCGACATTTTGCAGGGTCAGGTCAAAGGTCGTGTCGTCGTGGACGTGAACGCCTAGATTCATATTGGATGTCGATTTTGACGCTGGGGCCCGCGGATCAATTAGCGGGCCCTTTTGTCATTTCGCCGGTTCAAAGAACCCGACCGAGTTTCCATCCGGATCAATCGCATAAAAGAACCGTCCGGCCGGAATTCGGATCGGCTCGGACACGACATGACCACCTGCGGATATGACCCGTTCCATCACCTCTTCGCTGGTGCCATTGGCCGCGACATGCAAGGTCGGGCCCGCACCGCCACTGGATGGTGTTCCCGGATACAGATGCAGTGCCACACCCGAGGCCATATCTGCGGGTTTCAGAAAAACCAGCGGGTTCGGCCCGCTGTCATCCACGTCAAGCGCGGCGCCGGTCACGGCTCCGTAAAACTGAATGGCAGACTGCAAATCGCTGACCGGGATTTCGCCCCAAACCAGAAAGTCTTTTGGTTGGAATGTCATTTTGTTGCTCCGTTCGTTGACACCCGATCAGACTGCCAGCCCCTGATGACAAATGACGTCATCAGGGGCTATTGACCTTGCCCTCCAAGCCCGTCATCCATTTCGTTAATCAAGTCTGGGGGAGGCCATGGCGCTGGATATCGAATTTGTACGCAGTCAGTTTCCTGCGTTTTCCGAAACCGTTCTGGAGGGGCAGGCATTTTTTGAAAATGCCGGTGGGTCCTATACCTGCGAGCAGGTCATCAACCGGCTGACCCGTTACTACAGGCAGCGAAAGGTGCAGCCCTATGCTCCCTACGACGCCAGCCGCCTGGCGGGAGAAGAGATGGACGAGGCGCGCACGCGTATGGCGGCGATCTTGGGGGTCGACACCGACGAGTTGAGTTTTGGCCCATCGACCACGCAGAACACCTATGTTCTTGCACAAGCGTTCCGACAATGGATGAAACCGGGCGAGGCCATAATTGTCACCAATCAGGACCACGAGGCCAACAGCGGCCCCTGGCGGCGGCTGGCTGAGGCCGGGATCGAAGTGCGCGAATGGTCCATTGACCCCGAAACCGGCCATCTTGACCCAAAAGATCTAGAGAGTTTGCTGGACGAGAAGGTGCGCCTGGTCTGCTTCCTTCATTGTTCCAACGTGGTGGGTGAGATCAACCCGGTCACTGAAATCACCGCGATTGCCCATGCCGCAGGCGCATTTGTCTGCGTAGACGGTGTGTCATATGCGCCCCATGGCTTTCCAAACGTGGGTGAACTGGGCCCGGACATCTACCTGTTTTCCGCCTACAAGACTTATGGCCCGCATCAAGGTTGCATGGTGATCCGCCGCGCCCTGGGCGAGCTGTTGCCAAACCAAGGGCATTATTTCAATTCAGGCGTGCTCTACCAACGGTTCACGCCGGCTGGCCCAGATCATGCGCAGGTGGCGGCTTGTGCCGGGATGGCGGATTATATCGAAGAATTGAGCAGACATCATGGTGGTCCGTCACAGGGATTGGCCGAGAAAGGTGCCTTTGCCCACGACCTGATGCGCGCCCACGAGGTGGCCTTGCTGCAACCGCTTTTGGATGCCGTAAAGGATCGCAACTCTGTCCGGTTGGTTGGCCCGTCCGAGGCGGAACTGCGCGCACCCACCGTTGCCCTGGGCCTGGACCGCCCCGCCGAGCCAGTGGCCGCGGAACTGGCCAAACACGGTATCATGGCCGGTGGAGGTGACTTTTATGCGGTTCGTGCCCTGCAGGCGATGGGGATTGATCCTGAAAAACAGGGGGTTCTGCGGTTGAGCTTTACTCATTACACGTCGCAAGCCGAAATCGGAAAGTTGATCGAGGCCTTGGATCATGTGCTCTGACCCGTTCCTTGGAAACTGACGCAATTTGAACTTCGGCGCCTTCCCAGCGAGGCGCCGAAGTTTTTTCTGCCCCTCAAATACCGATGGTATGGCCAAAACAAGCTGTTTTTGCCACGAGATGGCGCTAAATCATTCAAAACTTGCCAGAAACCCGATCTCGCCCTAGCCTTTACGTCAGAGCCACCATGGGGAGGAAAGATGGTTCTGACATCAACCGAAGGGCAGAAAGATCTGCCAAGATACTTCGCGCAGGTTCACCGGATGCTGGAGCGGATGGAAGCTGGACGGCTGGATATTGTCTTACCTGACGGGCGGCGGTTTCGAACCGAAGGCAAAATGCCCGGTCCAGTGGCACAGATCGATGTGCATCATCCTGATCTCTTTGCCAGATTGATCCGAGAGGGAGATCTGGGCTTTTCCGATGCATACCTTGAAGAGTGGTGGACCTCACCCGATTTGCGCGCCTTCATGGACCTTGTGCATCAGGGTGTGGAAACCGTTTATGATCATTTTCCCGGACAGGGTTTGATCCGCGCATATGAGCGTTTGCGTTTCTGGCTGCACCGAAATCACAAGGAACAAGCCAAGAAGAACATCTCGTATCACTATGATTTGGGGAACGATTTCTATTCGCTCTGGCTGGATGACACAATGACCTATTCCAGCGCGCTGTATGAAACCGGTCAAGAAAGTCTGGAGAACGCCCAAACGGCCAAATACGCAAGCCTGGTTGATGAAATGGGTGTGAAACCCGGAGATCACGTATTGGAAATCGGCTGTGGCTGGGGTGGGTTTGCTGAATATGCCGCCAAAGAGCGCGGATTGCAGGTCACGGGACTAACGATCAGCCAGGAACAGTTCAATTACGCAAAGGAGCGTATTGAAAAAGCGGGGCTTTCTGATCAGGTGGCATTCAGGTTGCAGGACTATCGCGACGAAACCGGCACCTACGATGGCATTGCCAGCATCGAGATGTTCGAAGCAGTAGGGCAAAAGTACTGGCCCACATATTTCAGCACTGTTCGAGACAGGTTAAGGCCTGGGGCTCAGGCGACTTTGCAGATCATCACGGTCAACGATGCCCGCTGGGACGTTTACAAGAACGGTGTCGACTTCATCCAGAAACACATTTTCCCCGGAGGGATGCTCCCCGCACCCAAGATCCTGCGGGAGCAAGTGGACTTGGCGGGGCTGACCTTTGTCAAATCCAAGGAGTTTGGCAAAAGCTACGACCTGACGTTGCGCCGGTGGTACGACACGTTCAACGCCAAGTGGGACCAGATCGCCGAGATGGGCTTTGATGACCGGTTCCGGCGAATGTGGAATTTCTACCTGACATCTTGCGGCGCGGCCTTTTACATGGGCAACTGCGATGTGACCCAGATCACCATTGCCCGAAAGGGCTGAAGCACGACCAAGGAAAGATCCCTGAAATGCCCGACGCCGCCCGCCTTGTTGCCGCCCTGAGCCTTGCCCTGATTGCATTTATCGTCTCTGGCCTGGTCATGCCATTGATGCCCGAGGGGATGGATTTCGGTTACTTTACCTGGGTGAACGTCGGACTGGGTGTGTTGTGTGGCTGGATCGTCATGGGCAAGCGGGCAGGGCGGGGAATTACGCCAGCCATCAACAACGGCGTGACGGGGGTGTTGGCACTGCTCTTTTGGGGCCTCTTTGTACAAGGCGCCTACGAGATGTTCCGTCAGGCCATGCGCAACCGCTTTGACGGCCCATTCGAGGCGCTGGGGGCAATTTTCACGATCGGGTTTGATTATGGGCTGACCATCATGGTGCCCAGCATTATATGGACCTTGCTCGTTGGCGGTGTGCTGGCCGGTCTCGCGACCGAGTTTGCCTGGCGCCAGTGGCGGTAAGACCCTGGAACAAAAGGTTCATTCTGTGTCCGATCTCTTTTTTTACGGTACGCTTCGATACGTGCCGCTGCTGGAACTTGTGCTGGGGCGCACGGCAGATCATATCAACCTGACGCAGGCGGAACTGCACGGTTACGGTGCCTATGCAGTGCGCGATCAGATCTTTCCCATGGTCGACAAGGGCGAGGGGCGCGTGACCAAAGGGCTTCTGGTGCAGGGTCTGTCCCCCGAGGACATCGACCGGCTCACATATTACGAAGGCGGGTTTGATTACGACCTGCACAAACTGCCGTTGCGCACCGTGACCGGAGAAGAGGTCGAAGCAGAAGTGTTTGTTTCCGCACCGGGGCTGTGGGAACCGTCGATGCCCTGGTCGCTGAATGACTGGGTGGCTGACTGGGGCGAGTTGACGGTTCTGGCCGCCGAGGAAGTCATGTCTCATTATGGGTATGTTCCTGCGTCGGAGATCCTTTCACGCTTCCCTGCAATCCGCATGCGGGCGCAAGGGCGGCTGTCAGCCCGGCGGCGCGAGTCGAGCGCAGATTGGGACACGTCGCGCGATGTTGTTGTTCACAATCACACGCGCCCTTACCTTGGATATTTCACGATGGAAGAAGCGGCGCTTCAACACCGCCGCTTTGATGGCACGATGGGTCCGGTCCTGCACCGCAGCGCCCTGATGAACGGCCAGGCTTCGGTGGTTTTGCCCTATGATCCGGTGCGCGACAGCGTGCTGGTGATTGAACAATTCCGTGCACCTGCCTTTTTCATTGGCGACCCCAATCCCTGGTTGATCGAGGCCGTTGCCGGCATGGTTGATCCGGGGGAATCACCCGAAGAAGCGGCCCGTCGCGAGACCCGCGAAGAGGCCAATGTCGAAGTGACAACGCTGTTTTCGGCCGGCAATGGATATTCCAGCAGCGGGTCGTCGGCGGAATTCCTTCATCTTTTTGTGGGCCTGGCCGATCTGGCCAGACCTGCCACGACCGGGGGCCTGGCCACCGAAGGCGAGGACATTCGAAGCCATATCATCCCTTTCGCCGAATTCATGGACCAGTTGGATCAGGGCAAGTTGAAAAACGTTCCGCTGATCTCGATCGCAAACTGGCTGGGGCGAAACCGGGACCGTCTGCGCGTCGGCATTTGATCGATGTCCGGGTGCGATGACAGCTTGAGGTCACGCCACCTGAGCGATAAACCTGTTACACATCTTCAGAATTTTGGGGGCACCATGCGCATTGCACGCGATCTGGCCGACGCCGTAGGCAAAACTCCTTTGATCCGGCTGCGCCGCGTCAGCGAAGAAACGGGATGCGAGATCCTGGGCAAGGCCGAGTTCATGAACCCAGGCCAGTCTGTCAAGGACCGTGCCGCTCTCTACATCATCAAGGACGCCATTGCCCGGGGTGAGCTGAAGCCCGGCGGAACCATCGTTGAGGGGACCGCTGGCAACACCGGCATCGGTCTTGCACTTGTGGGTGCGTCGATGGGCTTCAAAACGGTGATTGTCATCCCCGAAACCCAATCCGAAGAGAAAAAGGACATGTTGCGCCTGGCTGGTGCGCAGCTGGTGCAGGTGCCCGCGGCCCCGTATCGCAACCCCAACAATTTTGTTCGCTATTCCGAACGTCTGGCGCGTGAGCTGAACAAGACCGAACCCAACGGCGCGATCTGGGCCAACCAGTTTGACAACGTTGCCAACCGCCAGGCCCACATCGAAACCACCGGGCCCGAGATATGGGAACAGACCGATGGCAAGGTTGACGGCTTTGTCTCGGCCGTGGGGTCGGGCGGTACGCTGGTGGGGGTGTCCGAGGTGCTTCAACCCAAGGGTGTAAAGATTGGCCTCGCCGATCCGATGGGCGCGGCTCTGTTCAGCTATTACACAACGGGTGAACTGGCGACCGAGGGTGGCTCGATCGCCGAAGGCATCGGGCAAGTGCGCATCACCAAGAACCTTGAAGGGTTCAAACCCGATCACGCCTATCAGATCCCGGATGCCGAGGCGCTGCCCTATATCTTTGACCTGTTGCGCGACGAAGGGCTGGTGATGGGTGGTTCGACCGCGATCAACATTGCGGGTGCAGTGCGGCTTGCCAGGGAGCTGGGACCGGGCCACACCATCGTGACGATCCTGTGTGACTATGGCACGCGCTATCAGTCCAAACTATTCAACCCGGACTTCCTGCGCGAAAAGGAACTGCCGGTGCCCGAGTGGATGACCCGCGCCCCCGGGTCTATTCCCGGCGTGTTCGAGGACGTCTGACGTGACTGGTGCGCGCCGCATCCTTTGGGCGGCGTTTGCCGCACTCCTGTTTTGCGTTGGGGCTGCGCAGGCTCAGCTGAGCGACGAGAGCCGAGACTACTACAAGGGCTGGCTGAGCACCGCTGAGCGGGCTGAAGAAGCTGTGGACGACAACCGGGCGTCCAGCGCGGCGTTCGAACAACTGCGGTCCGATATCAACAACTATCGAGCAATATTTGACCGGGTTCGGAACCAGAATTCCGAACGTATTCGCACGCTCGAAGGACAGATTACGGCACTTGGTCCGGCGCCTGCCGATGGCAAAGCAGAGGCTCCGGACATTGCTCAGTTGCGCAAACACCTGGAAGACCAGCTTGATGCGGTTCAGGTGCCCAGGATTATCGCGCAAGAAGCGTTCAGCCGGGCCAATGGCCTTATTGACGAAATAGATCGCGTTATCCGAGGCCGCAAAGCCAAGACACTTTTGGAACGTGGGCCGTCCCCATTGAACCCGACGTATTGGCCGCTGGCCTGGCATGATGTCCAAGAGGCCAGCCGCGCGCTCGTCAATGAAACATTGGTCAATGTTCGTGCCGACACAGTGCGTGAAGAGGTGCAGGATAACGCTCCGGCGATCATCGTACTTCTGGTGATAAGCGCCATTTTGTTGTGGCGGGGCAAGGCCTGGTCCCAAACTGCCGGTGATTACCTACGATCCTTGGGGGGGCGTGGCACCGGTGTGTGGACATTCGTCACCTCGTTGTTTCGCATCCTGTTGCCCTGGCTGGGGGTCATGAGCCTGTGGTTTGCGGTCTATCTGACAGGCGTCCTGGGTATACGCGGCCTGCTTTTGTGGGAGCATGTGCCGGGCTGGGCAGCCGTTATCTTGTATTTCAACTGGATTGGACGGCATATCTTTTTGCTGAACCAGCGGGACAGTTTCAAATACCTGTCGACCGCACAGATCGCGGTGTTGCGGGTCTACATCGACCTCTTGGCGGTCATGCTGGTGCTGAATGATCTGGTCTTGTTGCACGAACAGATCGAAAACATATCTGATGCAAGTCGTGCAGTTACGTCCTTTCCGGTCATACTGGTGACGGCGTTTTTGCTGTTTCAACTCCAGCGGGTTCGCAATCAGGAAGACGAAGACAGCTCAAGAACGACAGATGACGCCCAGAAAGGCGCTGGATTTGGGAAACTGGTCATCCTGTTCCGTCGAGCGCTGTATTTCCTGGGTATTTCGTCGCCCGTTCTTGCGGCGACAGGTTATATCAACGCTGCCGAAGCCATTGTTTTTCCAGCCGTCAAAACGATCGCTCTGATCGCTGTTCTGATCATTCTTCAGCAATTTCTGGGTAACTTGTACGGTTGGTTGTCCGGCAAGGGGGATTCGGGGCGCGACTCTCTTTTTTCGGTGATTGTCGGGTTCATACTGGCCATCGTGGCCCTTCCGATCATTGCGCTTTACTGGGGTGCCCGACAAGCGGATCTGACCGAGCAGTGGTCTCGCCTGCTGCAGGGGATCGACATTGGCGGTGTGACCATATCCCCGACAAATTTCCTGACGTTTGCGGTCATTTTTACGTTGGGCTATGGCCTGACCCGTCTGGTTCAAGGGGGATTGCGAAACTCGTTGTTGCCCAAAACCAAGCTGGACGCCGGTGGACAGAATGCGATCGTGTCTGGCACGGGTTACATCGGGATCTTTCTGGCCGCTCTTGTGGCCATCACCGGGGCGGGTTTTGATCTGTCATCGCTCGCCATTGTTGCTGGTGCCTTGTCGGTCGGCATCGGTTTTGGTCTTCAGACGATCGTGTCCAACTTCGTGTCGGGAATCATCCTTCTGGTGGAAAGGCCAATCTCGAAAGGGGACTGGATCGATGTGAACGGGCAGATGGGGTACGTGCGCGACATCTCGGTCCGTTCGACCCGGATCGAGACTTTTGACAGAACGGATGTGATTGTCCCGAACTCTGATCTGATAAGCGGCTCGGTTACGAATTACACACGCGGCAACACCGTCGGCCGCGTGATCGTTCCGGTCGGTGTGGCTTATGGTACGGACACCCGCGTGGTAGAGAAGGTTCTGGGCGAGATCGCAAATGGACACCCGATGGTGCTGGCGAACCCGGCGCCCAGTGTCGTGTTTCAGGGGTTTGGCGCGGATTCGCTGGATTTTGAAATCCGCGCTATCTTGCGCGACGTGAACTGGGTTCTGTCGGTCAAATCCGACATGAACCATGAGATCGCCAAAAGGTTTACCGAAGAAGGGATCGAAATCCCCTTTGCACAGCGAGACATCTGGCTGCGCAACCCCGAAGCCCTGCGACCTCAAGCTGCGGCAAACGCATCTGGTGCGCCAACTGTGTCGCAGGCCCCCACAGAGATGACCGAGGCCGACCTGAACGGCGACGCAGACAGCGATGGAGACGCAGATGGCGACACCCACTGAGCTTCTGTTCCGGCAGGACGCGTATCTGCGCCAAGCACCGGCGACAGTTGTAGCGCACACCGAACAGGGCGGTGTCATTCTTGATCAAAGCCTTTTTTATGCCACCGGTGGCGGTCAACCCGGCGACGCGGGTACGTTGCGCTGGGACGGTGGGGATATGCAGGTGGCCACCACAATCAAGGCAGAGGGAAATGCAAT
>FYBJ01001927.1_pt1 | contig 24178 bp, 20 predicted proteins | sample 1134611 | NCBI WGS metagenome assembly FYBJ01 (sample SAMEA104116008, study PRJEB20421) | marine metagenome | isolation source: marine | reverse complement strand
CGTCAGATGTGTATAAGAGACAGGGATTGATAGATACTAAGAACCTGGCATCTCCCCGACCCCGACCGACAGCCCGAGTTTTACCGCGACGTGGCCCCCAAGCGTCTCGTCGCCTTCGTGATCGACACCGTGATCATCCTTGCGCTGTCGCTGATCGGCGTGCTGCTGACCGCCTTCACGGCGCTCTTCTTCTTTCCGCTCCTCCTGGCAGTGATCGGCTTTGCCTACCGCGCCGTCACCATCGCACAGCGCTCGGCGACGCCGGGAATGCAGCTGATGGCGCTGGAATTCCGCACCCTTGAAGGTCAGCGCCTCGACACAAGGCTGGCCGTGCTGCACACCGCCGGGCTGACGATCAGCTTCATGATCCCGATCATCCAGATCGTCTCGGTCATCCTGATGCTCACCCAGGCCCGCGGCCAGGGGCTGAGCGACCTCGCTCTCGGCACCGTGGCCCTGCACCGGTCCGCGGTATCCTGACCGGCCCGCAGACGTCGGAGCCGCGCCCCGTAAACCCTTCGCGGGCCTGCCCCTTGGCGGATCGCCCGATCGTTGCTATCGTCCCGGGAACACCGCGAGAAACGACCCCTATGCGCCACACCCTGCCCATCGCGCCCCAGTTCTACGTGACGGCCCCGCAGCCCTGCCCCTATCTGGAGGGCCGGATGGAGCGCAAGCTGTTTACCGCACTGCAGGGCGACCAGGCGCAACGGCTCAACGACTCACTGTCCAAACAGGGCTTCCGGCGCTCGCAGAACGTGCTCTACCGTCCGGCCTGCGCCGACTGCGCGGCCTGCCTCTCGGCGCGGATCAACGTGGCCGATTTCGTGCCCACCAAAAGCCAGAAGCGCACCCTGCGCCGCAATGCCGATCTCACGCGGCGCGCCAGCTCGCCCTGGGCGACCGAAGAGCAATACGACCTCTTCCGCACCTATCTCGAAGATCGCCACGCGGCGGGCGGCATGGCTGACATGGACGCCTTCGAGTTCGCCGCGATGATCGAGGAAACGCCGATCCGAACCCGCGTGGTGGAATACACGGACGTGCTCAGCGGCGACCTCGCGGCCACCTGCCTGACGGATATGCTCGATGACGGCGTGTCGATGGTCTATTCCTTCTTCGACCCCGACCGGGCGCGCTCCAGTGTGGGCACCTATATCATCCTCGACCATATCCGCATCGCCCGCGAAGTGGGCCTGCCTTATGTCTACTTGGGCTACTGGGTGCCGGGCAGCCGCAAGATGGGTTACAAGGCCGGCTTTGCCGGGCTCGAGGTCTATGTGGCCGGCACCTGGGAGAAGATGGGCGATCCCGGTGACTACGACACCCGCGCCCATCCCCTGCGCAACGATCCCATTGCCGAACAGGTGGCCGACATCGTGTTGCCGGATGGTGTCCCCACCCGCCCCGGCCCGCGCTGAGGGGTGCCGGGGCCGGATCGCCCGGCGTCCGGCCCCGGCATTGCAGCCACAGCGACAGCGACTGCGGACCGCGCCGGATCACGCAAATACATGGCCCGCGACGAGGGACGGGTTGAGCCCGTTTTGGCGAATTCTGCAGCTGGTACTGACGGCTGCCTGCAGCAAATCTCCCCCGTTGAAACGGCGTCACTGAACGCTGTTGTCGGCTTGCACCGAAACGCAATTCCTTGAGCCATCCGAAGCGGTGTTCGCCCGCTCAATGATCATTCGCGTTAGAGCAATCACGGAATATCTTCCAAGTTCCATCAGACTGCTTCTTCAAGACCGTCAGGAATTTTCCGTCGAACGGCACCGGGATACTGTCCACAACACGCTCGAGGGTGAAATGCCCGTGCGCAAAGGCGTAATCGCCAACGACTGTAATGTCGTCGGTTTCGATGGCGGACGAATTGACAGGAATAGCGTCAAAGCGTGCACGCGTTGTCCTTCGCAGTACATCCTTGTTGCTTGCGCGGGCACCGGGGAACAGTTGAACCCCGTTTTCATCCCAATTTGACAACCATGCATCAGCATCACCGGCCACTCTGGTGGCAAGGTATTTGTCGAGGGCTTTCTGGATTTCTTGCATCGCGATTTTCCTCACTCCTATATGACGCCACCCTATGAGGGTCAAAAAACTCTGCCGTTGCGGTATCGTTGCGGTATCGTTGAAATTGTTGGGATCTTTGGAAAAGTGCATGACGAAATGGGTGTTGAGCTTAGAAGACGGCAGCTTGTCATCGGGTGATGACCTCTCAAGACTGTCACCCAAGGCTTCTGACGTGTTGGTTTGCCTGATCAATGACACAGGGACCGTCCTGTCACGGGATCATATTCTGCAAGCTGTCTGGCCGGGCTTGCACGTAAGCCCTGATCTGGTTCGGGAGAATATCTTCGAAATTCGCAAGGCACTCGGGGATGACGCCTCGGAACCAAGATTTATCGAGACCGTGGGCCGAAGGGGTTTTCGCCTGATTGGACCCGTTTCCATTCAATCACGGAATCGGGCCTCAGAATGCGCCGTCGATGGCCAACCGACAAGGTCGAGCCACCGGCTTGGGCAAATGTCAGTCGCGAAGTTCTGCACGTCTAGGGATGGCACCTCGATTGCGCACACCGTTTCGGGCGAAGGCTACCCTTTGTTGATGTCTGGCAGCTGGATGTCGCACCTGGACATGGACTGGGAAAGCCCGGCCTACGGCGACTATATCAGGCACCTTTCTGACAGATTTCAGGTGATCCGATATGACCAGCGCGGAAATGGACTTTCGCAATGGGGCGATGTCGATATCTCCTTTGAACGAATGGTCGACGATATGGAATTGATCGTTGAAACATATGGCCATGAAAAAATTGCGATCCTCGGCATGTCTCAAGGCGCGTCTGTCGCCATCGCCTATGCTTTCCGCCAACCGGATCGGGTTTCGCATCTTGTGTTGCAAGGGGGGTATGCCCGAGGTCGCAAACACCGGGGTAATGACGCCGATCGTGAAGAAAGCGAAGCGCTGGTCAGCCTCATTCGCCATAGCTGGGGCAACGAGAACCCGGCCATCCGGCAAACTCTGACAACGCTGTTCATGCCGGATGCATCAAAGGAACAGATGCAATGGTTCAATAACTTTCAGAAACTTTGCGGACCGGCTGAAAACATGGCGCGGTTTCGCGCCACCTTTGATGACATGAACGTGACCCGGCTTCTGTCAAAGATCACGGCACCAACATTGGTGCTCCACAGCGACAGAGACTCTGTGGCGCCTTTGTCCGAAGGCAAGCTTCTCGCGTCCAAAATACAGAACAGCTCTTTCGTTCAACTCAACAGCGCAAATCACATGCTTTTCGAAACCGAGCGGGACTTTGCCAAAATGATCAAATATATCGACAAATTCATTAATGCCTGAATGCCAAGGCAGCCCATCCGGACTCAGTTCCAACGGCAGTAAAGTCCCCCACGGCAAACATGGCCCCGCACCACACCCCCCGCGCGCGTCTCTTCGAAGGCCGGCACCGGCGGGCCAGCGCACGGTGCGTCAACACCTCTCGAATGTCAGACAGATCGCACCGACGCGATACCGATGCGATACCGACGTGATACCGACGTTCTGGTCTGGCCGTTAACCATTGCGCAACCCGCGCGTCCCGGCCCTGCAAATCAGGCCTTTCGGGCAAGATCGCGCCGCGTCTGGCAACAAAACCCGAACCGACCGCCCGGTCCCCACCGTACGGTGCTCAGTCCAGCGCCTTCAGACGCTTGAACAGGCTCGATGTGTCCCAGCGTCCGCCGCCCATTTTCTGCACGTCCTTGTAGAACTGATCCACCAGCGCCGTGATCGGAAGGGACGCGCCGTTATCCTCGGCCGTGTCGAGGCAGATGCCGAGGTCCTTGCGCATCCAGTCCACCGCGAACCCGTGGTCGAAATGATCGTCCAGCATGGTCTCGTGCCGGTTCACCATCTGCCAGCTGCCCGCAGCACCCTGGCTGATCACCTCGACCACGGCGCGCCCGTCCAGCCCTGATTTCTCGGCGAAATGCAGCGCCTCGCTCAGCGCCTGCACAAGGCCCGCAATGGCGATCTGGTTGCACATCTTGGTCATCTGCCCGGCCCCGCTCTCGCCGATCCGGCGGCAGATTTTCGAATAGACCTCCATCACCGGCTCGGCCGCGTCATAGGCCGCCTGCGCGCCGCCGCACATGATCGACAGAACGCCGTTTTCCGCCCCCGCCTGACCGCCCGAAATGGGGGCATCGACAAAGCTCAGCCCCCTGCCCTCGGCCTCCGCGTTCAACGCGCGCGTGACCTTGGCCGAAACGGTGGTGTGATCCACGAACACGGCACCGGGCTTCATGCCCTCGAAAGCACCGTCCTCGCCTAGGCACACAGCCCGAAGATCGTCGTCATTGCCCACGCAGGCCATCACGAAATCGGCACCCTCCGCAGCCTGCCGCGGTGTGGCCGCACTGGTGCCGCGATGCTCGGCCACCCAGGCCTCGGCCTTGGCCGCGCTGCGGTTGTAGACACAGACCTCGTGGCCCGCAGTCTTCAGGTGCCCGGCCATCGGAAAGCCCATCACTCCCAGACCCAAAAACGCGCATTTTGCCATTCCGCCACTCCCTGCATTGTCTTGCCTTGAATTTCTGCTTATCGGAGATACGGGAAGCAAGTGCAAACAGGACAGCCATGGCTGGTGTATTGAAATGGATAGTCCGGGGCGTGGCGGCGATCCTGTCGCTGGCGCTCATGGCCGTGATCGTATTCTACATCCTGCTGTCGCGCTCGGTACCCGACTATGACAAGACGCTCGAGGTCGCGGGCCTTCTGACGCCCGTCGAGATCGTGCGCGACAATGCCAATGTACCGCATATCTTCGGCACCCGCGATCCGGACGTGTTCTTTGGCCTCGGCTATGCCCATGCCCAGGATCGCCTGTGGCAGATGACCATGCTGCGCCGCACCGCGCAGGGGCGGCTGTCGGAGGTCTTCGGCACGCGCACCCTTGACGTGGACAAGCTCATGCGCCGGCTGGACCTCTACAGCGCCGCCCGCAGCTCGGCCGAGTTCCAGGATGCCCAGACGCTGGTGGCGCTCAACGCCTATGCCGCCGGGATCAATGCCCGGCTGGCCGAGATCAACGAAGGCGCCCTGGGACGCGGCGCGCCCGAGATGTTCTTCTTCAACGCCCCCATCGCGCCCTGGCGGGCCGCCGATTCCATCGCCATCCTCAAACTCATGTCGCTGCGGCTTTCGGGCCAGATGGCCAGCGAGGTACGCCGGGCACGGGTGTCCCTGATGCTCGATGACGAGGCCCGGCTGGCGGACATCCTGCCCGACGCGCCGGGCTCGGGCATCGCGGCCCTGCCCGACTATGCCTCGCTGCTGCCCGGCACGGACCTGCCGCGCTTTGCCGCCGGCACACCGCTTCCTTCGGACCCCCTGTCGCCTTTCGCCCCGCCCGAACTGGCGGGTGCCTCCAACGCCTGGGCCGCGGCACCGTCGCGCTCGGCCTCGGGCGGCACGCTTCTGGCCAATGACCCGCATCTGGGCTTCTCGGCCCCGTCGATCTGGTATCTGGCGCGCGTCGAGTTAACCACCGGTGGAATCATCGGCGGTACAATCCCCGGCATCCCGCTCATCCTGGCCGGCCGCAGCGCCGATCTGGGCTGGGGCATCACGTCGAGCTATCTCGACGATCAGGACCTTTATATCGAGGAGCTCAATCCCGAGAATCCCGAACAATACCGCACGCCCGAGGGGTTCAAACCCTTCCAGACCCGCAAATCGATCATCGAGATCGCGGGCGCCGATCCGGTGACGCTGACCCTGCGCTGGACCGAGAACGGCCCGGTCCTTCCGGGCTCGCAGTTCAGCCTCGGCACCGTCACACCCAAGGGGCATGTGGCCAGCCTCGCCTGGACCGCGCTCGACCCGCGCGACACGTCGATAAGTGCCGCCATGTCGATCATGCGCGCGCGCACCGTGGAGCAGGCGCTGGCGGCGGGGGACCGGTTCATCGCCCCCTCGCTGAACCTCACGCTTGCGGATCAGGACACGATCGCGATGAAACTGATCGGGGCAATGCCGCGCCGCGATCCCAGACACGAAAGCCAGGGCCGGATGCCCAGCCGCGGCTGGATTGCCGCCAACCGCTGGCAGGGCCGTTTTCCCTATTCGGAGAATCCCGAATTCCTGTCCCCCCCGGGTGGCATCCTGGGCAACACCAACAACAAGAGCGTGGATCGACCTTTTCCAAATCATGTCAGCTACTTGTGGGGCGACACTCAACGCATAAACCGGTTGCAGCGCCTGATGCAGGGGCGCGAGGTCCACACCCGCGACAGCTTTATCGAGGCGCAGCTGGACACGGTCAGTTTCACCGCCCGCTCGATCCTTCCGCTGATCGGTGCGGACCTGTGGTTTACCGGCGATGCGGCCGCCGAGGGCACGCCCGAGCGGCTGCGTCAGGACGCGCTGGCGCTGCTTGCGGACTGGAACGGCGAGATGAACGAACACCGGCCCGAACCGCTGCTTTATGCGGCCTGGTTGCGCGCACTCCAGAACCGTCTGGCCCGGGACGAGCTGGGTCCGCTGTCGGACGAGTTCACCCATGCCGACCCGGTCTTTATCGAGCGTGTCTACCGTGACGTGGACGGGGCCGCCGTGTGGTGCGATGTGGTGCAGTCCAGCCGCGTCGAAACCTGCGCCGACATCGCGCAGATGGCGCTGGATGACGCGCTGGTGTGGATCACCGAACGCTATGGCACGGCACTGGAGAGCCTGCGCTGGGGCGATGCGCACCAGGCCACGCATGACCACCCGGTGCTGGGCGAGGTGCCGGTGCTGCGCTATTTCGTGAACATCCGTCAATCCACGTCCGGAGGCGACAACACCTTGCTCAGGGGCCGGACCTCGGGAACCGGCCCCAACCCGTACCTGAACGTGCACGGCGCGGGCTATCGCGGGGTCTATGATTTCGCCGATCCCGACAGTTCCGTCTTCATAATCTCAACCGGCCAGTCGGGCCATTTCCTGAGCCGCTACTACGACGACATGGCCCAGCTCTGGAGGCGCGGCGAATACATCCCCATGTCGCTCGATCCCAACCTGGCGCGCGCCGCCTCCGTTGGGGTCACGGTCCTCAGGCCCCCAGGCCGCGCGAGTGACCTACGCGATCACCAGAAGCCAGACCAGATACACCGCGTAGGCCGTAAGGAATGCCAATCCGATGCCGCGTCCAAGGGTCCGCATCCGTGAGCAGGCAAGCCACAGCACCAACGTCGCCGCCAGCATCACCCACACGTCCACGGACGCGATCTGCGGTGGAACACTCAGCGGCAGGACCACTGCCGTCGCTCCGAGAATCCCCAGAATATTGAAGATGTTGCTACCTACGACATTGCCCAGGGCCACGTCGCCATGGCCCTTGCGTGCCGCGATGACCGAGGTCACGAGTTCGGGCAGCGACGTGCCGATGGCCACTATCGTCAAGCCGATGACCGCATCGCTGAGCCCCACGGCCCGGGCAAGCCCCGACGCGCCCTCGACCAGCCATTGCGCGCCCAGCAGGATCAGGACGAGACCGGCGGCAAAAAGACCGAGATCCTTCCAGAGCGCCCCGGCGGCCGCGTCCGGCACCCCGTCCACGGCCAGTGCGACCGTCGGGCCGCCTTGGCGCGCGGCAACGAACGTCCAGATCAGGTAGCCCGCCAGGGCCGCCAGCAACAGCGCGCCGGCCGTGCGGTCAAGCTGGCCCAGAAGCGCCAGTGTCACGCAGGCCAGGGTGGCGCCAGTCATCACCCATCCGTCACGGCCCAGACCACCCTGCGGCACCACCAGTGGCGAGAGCAGCGCGGCGACACCGAGAATCAGCAGGACGTTTCCGACATTCGAGCCCACAACATTGCCCACTGCGATGCCAGGCGATCCGGCGGCGGCCGCGCTCAGGCTGGCGGCAAGTTCCGGCGCAGAGGTCCCAAAACCCACCAATGTAAGACCGATCACCATCTGGCTCAGTCCAGCCCGCAACGCCACACTCACCGCGCCGCGCACCAGCAACTCGCCGCCGATCAGCAAGCCCATGAGACCTATCGTGATGTAAAGAACATCCATTAGCGGACACCGGGACCACATTGGGTGAACAATCCCCGCGCAGCCCATCGGCGCGGTGAGCGGCAGGTGGAGATGCGAGGGCGCTTGTTCAAGGGACGTTCAGGACATGTGCTCGAAGGTCGACGCCTGCCGAGATGTCCAGCGCACGACCAGATCGAATCCGTCATCTGTCTGCTTCTCCGTTTGTACCACGCCCTGCTCGTAAAGCCACGCACGCCTGCGCCCGTCGTCAAACCCAAGTGACAGTTCCGTTTCGATCTGGATGCCGGTCACTGCCTTGCTTGCCTTGGCCACGAAGTCATCCAGCCCCTCGCCGGTGACTGCGGACAGGATCACCACGTCCTCGCGGCGGGCCGCACGGGTGCGCAGCGTTGCGCCCTCCTCCGCGTCCAGCAGGTCCACCTTGTTCCATATCTCGATCCGGGGGATGGCCTCGTCCACGGCGAGGCTCTCCATGATCGCGGCCACGTCCTCGGCCTGTTGCTCGGTCTCGGGATGCGAAATGTCGCGGACATGGCAGATCAGATCGGCGCTCACCACCTCTTCCAAAGTGGCGCGAAAGGCCGCGACCAGCTCCGTGGGCAGATCGCTGATGAAGCCCACCGTGTCGCTCAGGATCACATCCGGCCCGCCTCCCGGCAGGCTCACCTTGCGCATCGTGGGATCAAGCGTGGCGAAAAGCATGTCCCTGGCCATCACCTCGGCCCCGGTGAGGCGGTTGAACAGCGTGGATTTACCGGCGTTGGTATAGCCCACGAGGGCCACGATGGGGAACGGCACCTTGGCGCGCGCGGCGCGGTGCAGGCTGCGGGTCCTGATCACCTTGTCAAGCTGCCGGCGCAGGCGCACGAGCTGGTCGTCGATCGCCCGCCGGTCCGCCTCGATCTGCGTCTCGCCGGGGCCGCCGACAAAGCCCAGCCCGCCGCGCTGCCGCTCAAGGTGGGTCCAGGCGCGCACCAGCCTCGTGCGCTGATAGCTCAGCGCCGCCATCTCGACCTGCAACACGCCTTCGCGGGTCGCCGCCCGGTCGCTGAAAATCTCGAGGATCAGCCCCGTGCGGTCCAGAAGTTTGACGCCCCAGGCCTTTTCCAGGTTGCGCTGCTGCACCGGCGTCACCGGGCCGTCGATCAGCACCAGCTCGATCTCGGCGTCTTCCAGACGGTGATGCAGCTCGTCGATCTTGCCCGACCCGAAGAGCGCGCCGGGATGCGGCCTGGGCAGGCGCACCACCTCCGCGCCCGCGACCTCAAGCCCCGGCAGGGCGCGCGCCAGCGCCACGGCCTCGTCCAGCGCCCGCACGGGGTCGCGCGTGTCGTCCGAGTTGTAGATGTCCGGATGCAGGACCCAGGCCCGGGTCACCGCGGGGTCAACTGACGTCACGCGTCCTCGTCACCGTCATAGAGATTGATCGGTTGCGCGGGCATGATGGTCGACACGGCGTGCTTGTAGACAAGCTGGGACTGGCCATCGCGGCGCAGAAGAATGCAGAAATTGTCGAACCAGGTGATCACACCCTGCAACTTGACACCATTGATCAGGAACACCGTCACCGGAGTCTTGGTCTTGCGCACCTGATTGAGAAATGCGTCCTGCAAATTTTGACGATCGTTAGCCATTGTCCCCAAAGCCTTTTTTCTTGCGCGGTCCCGCGGATCGGGCCGAAATTGGAATCTGGGTCAAGTATGTCGCCCATTGCGGCGTGTTTCCAGCCCTAAAATCAATGCGCGGCACAGGGGCGGTTTCCGGCCATCTCAGTCGCGCCAGAGCCCCGGATTGATCAGCGCGATGATCGCCAGCGTTTCCAGCCGCCCGATGATCATCGCCGCCCCGAAGACCAGCTTGGCCCAGGCGCTCATTTCCAACAGCTGGATCGGCACCTCGCCTGCGGCCTGGGTCAGCGGGCCGGTCGTGCTGAGCCCGGCAATGGCCAGGATCAGCGCCTCTTCGAACTCCAGCCCCAGCAGCGCCAGCACAACCGTGACCAACGCCAGCGACAACCCGAACAGCATGAAGAAAATCCATGCGATGAACGCGCCCTGCCGGCGGATGCGGCGGCTGCCGGCCCCGGCACGCCCGATGGATGAGGGATGCACCAGCCGCTCCATCTCGCGTCGCCCGGCCAGGTAGAGCGCATAGACCCTGAGCAGCTTGACCCCTCCCGCCGTTGTGGCCACGCCGCCGCCGATCAGCGACAGCCCCAAAAGGATCAGCCCCGGCGTGCCCAGGCCGGACCAGCTGCGCGCAGTGACCCAATCCGCGCTTTCGAAACCGGTGGTGCTGAGAAACGACAGGACACTGAAGGCCGCGCCCCAGAGGGCTCTGAGGGCGCTGACCAGGTCTTCGTCGTCGGACACCTCCAGCGCGCCCAGCCAATGACGCAGGAACAACAGGACCGGCACCGCGATGACCAGCGCCAGACCCAGCCGGAACTCGGGGTCCTGCCAGAGCCCGCCGGGCCGCACCGCCGTCACCGTGTCGGACGAAAACGTGAGCCGCGACAGCGCGAAGGTCAGAAAGAGAAAGATCACCGCCTCGCCGGCCAGACCCGATTGCGCGTTATCCACGCCGCCGACGGGCGATATGCCGCTGGTGGCCATGGTCGACATTGCGTGGATCAGGCCCACGATCGGACGGTCGCCGCCCACGACCAGCGACATCCACAGGATCACGGTGAGCCCCGCATAGATCGGCCCCAGCGTCACGGTCGCCCGCCACAGACGCTTGGCCGCGTCCGCGCGCTCGAACCGCTCCAGCTCCCCGGCGTCCTGCCCCGGCTCGGCGCTGGCGGTGACCTCGAACCCGCCCAGGTTCAGCGGCGCCAGGATCGCCGAGGCGACAACCCACATCATCAGCCCGCCCAGCCACCCGACGATGCCGCGCCACAGGTGCAGGCTGTCATTCAGCCGGCCGGGGGTCTCGAACAGCGTGGCACCCGTGGTGGTCAGGCTCGACACCATCTCGATATAGGCATTGAGAAAGCTCGTGGTGCTCAACCCCTCATAGAATGGCAGCGCCAGAAAGACCGGCAGCACCGAATAGCTCAGGAACAGCGACAGCAGGTTGGACAGGTCACTCGCCGCGCGGCGCGGGCCTGTGCTCATCGCGATGCCGATCAGGCTGACCACCGCCAGCCCCACGATGCCCGAGTAGAGGAACGAGCGCGCCACCGAGTGATCCTCGTTCAGGACCGCGTGCATCGCGGGCACGAACATCGCAAACGACGCAATCCCTGCCAGGATCAGGATCAGCGGAAGACGGGCGATGCGCGCGCTCATGGTTCAGAAAAAGTCGATCGAGACCTGGAGCAGCTGCTCGACCTGCGGCACGTCCGAGGCCAGCGCAAAGAGCACGATCACGTCGCCCTCCTCGACACGCAGGCCACCCGACGGCTTGTGGATCTCCTCGCCCTTGCGCACCGCGCCCACAAGCACGCCCTCGGGAAAGTCGATGTCGCGGATATGGCTGCCGGCGATCGACGAGGTGCCCAGCACCTGCGCCTCGATCACCTCGGCCTCGGCATCGCCGATGGAATAGACGCCGCGCACCCGGCCATGCCGGATATGGCGCAGGATCGAGCTGACGGTCGTGGCGCGCGGGTTGATATAGGCATCCAGCCCCATCGGCTCCATCAGGGGCACCAGCGTCGGGTCGTTCACCAGGCTGATCGACAGTGGACAGCCCTCGGCCTTGGCCCGGACGGCAGCCAGAAGGTTGGTCTTGTCATCATCGGTGACGGCCAGCACCGCATCGGCCCGCGCCACACCCGCCTCCGTCAGCAGGGCCGCATCCAGCGCGTCGCCGTTCAGAACGATGGTCCGCTCCAGCTCATCCGCCGCGCGCTCGGCGCATTTGCGGTTGCGCTCGATCACCTTGGCACGCACCCCGCCCCGCGCCTCGAGCGCCTTCGCCACGGTGAGCCCGACATTGCCACCGCCCAGGATCACCACCCGCTCCTGCCGGTGCGCGGTCTTGCCGAACACCTCCAGCATACGCGGCACGTCCTCGCTGGGGGAAAAGACATAGATTTCGTCCCCCGCGAAAAGCTGATCCCCCGCCTCGGGCGCAAACAGCCGCCCCTCGCGGCGCACGGCCAGCACGATCACCCGAAGCGTCGAGAACAGGTCGCTCAGCTGCCTCAGCGGCGTGTTGAGCACCGGGCAATCCTCCTCCAGACGCAATCCCAGAAGCTGTGCCTTGCCGTCCAGGAAACCCTCGCTGTCGAAGGCGGCGGGCGATTTCAGGCGACTCAGCGCGGCCTCGGCCACCTCGCGCTCGGGGCTGATGACCACGTCGATGGGCATGTGATCGCGCCGGTAGAGATCGGAATAGATCGCGTCCAGATAGGACTGACTGCGCAGCCGCGCGATCTTGCGGCTGATGGAAAACACCGAATGTGCGACCTGACAGGTCACCATGTTGACTTCATCCGAATACGTGGCTGCGATGATCATGTCCGCATCCCGCGCGCCCGCCCGGTCCAGGATGTCGGGATAGCTGGCAAAACCCGCCAGGCCCTGCACATCCAGCGTATCGGTGGCCCGGCGCACCAGGTCGGCGTTGCTGTCGACAACGGTCACGTCGTTCTTTTCACCGGACAGGTGACGGGCGATCTGCCAGCCGACCTGCCCCGCGCCGCAAATGATGACCTTCATGGCACCCTGCTAGTGGCCTTCGGGGGCCTTTTGCATGGCAGAGAGTGTTCGGGGGGTCAACGAAATTCGCCGCCACGGGGGCCGGATCATGACGCCTCTTTCTCTTCGACCTTCGCCACCCGGGCACCGGATTTGGAACTGGTCACAACGCCCAGCGACTTGAGCTTGCGGTGCAGCGCGCTGCGCTCCATGCCGACAAACTCCGCCGTGCGGCTGATATTGCCACCGAACCGGTTGATCTGGGTCAGCAGGTACTCGCGCTCGAAGGCCTCGCGCGCCTCGCGAAGCGGCATCGTGGCCAGAGCACCCGACAGGACCACACGGCCCTCCTCGGTCACCGCCTCGTTTTCACCCGGAAGCTCGGCCGCCTCGATCTCGCCTGCGTTGTCGCCGAGGATCAGCACCCGTTCGATCACGTTTCGCAGCTGGCGCACATTTCCGGGCCATGTCATGGTCTGCAAAAGGGCCGCCGCCTCACCGCTCAGGGGCCGGTGCGGCAGGCCCTGCGACTTGTGCAGCCCCTCGATGAAATGCGCGGCCAGAAGCGGGATGTCGTCGCGGCGCTCCTCCAGCGACGGCACGCCGATCGGCACCACGTTCAGACGATGATACAACTCGCGGCGAAAGCGGTCGGCGGCGATCTCGGCCTCCAGGTCCCGGCTGGTCGAGGAGATAACCCGCAGATCCACCTGCACCTTGTCCGAGCCTCCCACGCGCAGGAATTGCTGATCCACCAGCACCCGCAGGATCTTGCCCTGTGTGCCGGGGGGCATGTCCGCGACCTCGCCGAAATAGATCACCCCGCCATTGGCCTCTTCCAGCAGGCCCGGCTCGACACCCCTCTCCTCGCTTTCGCGGCCAAAGAGGACCTCCTCCATGCGGTCCGCCTCGATCGTGGCACAGCCGACGCTGACAAAGGGCCCGTCCGCGCGGTTGGAATTGGCATGGATGTAGCGCGCCGCCAGTTCCTTGCCCGCGCCCGCGGGGCCCGTCAGCATCACCCGCCCGTTCGAACGGGTGACCTTGTCGAGCTGACTGATCAATGCGCGAAAGACGCTGCTTTCCCCCAGCATGTCCGCAGGCCCCGTGTCACGGCGCTTGAGCGTCTGCACTTCGCGGCGCAGCCGGGAGGTCTCCATACCGCGCCGGATCACCACCAGAAGCTGGTCGATATTGAAGGGTTTCTCGATGAAATCATACGCGCCCTGCTTGATGGCCGCGACCGCGATCTCGATATTGCCGTGACCCGAGATGATCACCACCGGCACCTCGGGATAGTCGCGCTTGACGCATTTCAGGATGTCGATGCCATCCATGTTGCTGTCCTTGAGCCAGATGTCGAGGATCAGAAGCGACGGCGGCTGATCCGCGATCGCCGCCATGGCATCGTCGGAATTGCCCGCCAGCCGGGTTGAAAACCCCTCATCCTCGAGAATGTCCGAGATCAGCTCCCGGATGTCCCGCTCGTCGTCCACAATCAGGATGTCGCTCATGTCCAAACCCTCTCAAACTCCATGTACCGCTTGCCTCAAAATCTCGACCTCGGCGGGCCGGTCCGCCGCCAGATCCAATGTCACGACCGCCATCGCCCCACGATGCGCGCCCTCCCCGAAGGCGGGCGCATCTTCCAGCGTCAGCGTGCCGCCATGTTCCTCGATGATCTTCTTGACGATCGGCAGGCCCAGCCCGGTGCCCTTGTCCCGCGTCGTCACATAGGGTTCAAACAGCCGCGCGCGGTCCTCGGGCAGCCCGATGCCATTATCGGCAATCCGCAGCACGGCGCGGCCGTTCTCGATGGCGCTCGAAATGCGGATTGTGGGCGTGAAACCCTTTTCACCGATCCGCTTTTCAATCCTTGTTTCAATAGCTTCACCCGCATTCTTGATCAGGTTCGTGAGCGCCTGGCTGATCATCGTGGCATCAATGTCCGCCATCAGATCGCCCTCGCAGAACGTGGTCTCGAACCGCACTCCGGGTTGTCCGGCCTCCTGCAGCATCGCCGCCTCGCGCAAAAGCTGCGACAGGCTCTGTGTCTTGGTTTCGGGCTCGGGCATACGGGCGAATTTGGAAAATTCGTCGACGATGCGCCGCAGATCGTCGGTCTGGCGCACGATCACGTCGGTCATCTGGGCGAGGTCTCCGGCATTCTTCTCGTCGAGCAGCTTGGAGAACTTGCGCCGCGTGCGCTCGGCGCTCAGCTTGATGGGCGTGAGCGGGTTCTTGATCTCATGCGCGATCCGTCGCGCCACATCGCCCCAGGCGGCCATGCGCTGCGCACTCACCAGATCGGTCACATCGTCGAACGCCACCACATATCCTTCGCGCTCGCCCGCCTCGTTCAGCCGCTCGGACATGCGCACCAGCAGGTTTTCCTGCGTCCCGCCCCGGCTCACACGGATTTCCTCCTGCGCAAAGCTGCCGGCCCCGTTGCGCAACCGGTCGAACAGATCGGCAAATTCCGGCATGGCCACGGCAATCGCCACGGTCTGCTGATCGTCCTGCCAATCCAGAAGCCGCTCGGCCGCGCGGTTCACGAAGGTCACGCGACCATCCGCATCCAGCCCCACCACGCCCGAAGACACCGACCCCAGCACGCTGTCGAACAGCCGCCGCCGCCGCTCGATCTGCTCGGAGCGCGCCAGCAGGTCGTTTCGCTGACCCTTCAGCTGCCGTGTCATCTGGTTGAAATAGCGGCCCACCATTGCGATCTCGTCATCGCCTTCTTCCTCGCGCACCTGCACGTCGAGATCGCCGTCCCCGACGCGCTGCGCCGCACTGGCCAGGCGCCCCACGGGCTGTGCCAGCCGCTCGGCAAACCACATGCCCAGCCAGATCGCCGCCAGGATCAGGATCATCGCAAATCCGAGATAAACCAGACCGAATTCAAACAGCACCTGTCCCCGCTCGCTCTCGCGCTGGCGATAGAATGTGGCGGTTTCCTTCGTCTCATCCAGAAGGATGAGAATCTTGCCGTCCACGTTGCGGCTGACATAGAGAAACCGGTCCGGGATCGTTTCCAGCGGCATCAGCGCGCGGAACTCGTTGTTCACCCAGTCCTGGATCACGATCACGTCGTTTTCGCGGGCGGCCTTCAACTGCGCAGGTGTGGGGCGCTCGAAATCAAAGAGGTACGAGTTCTCGCCGCGCGCCCGGATCTCGCCCGTGCCATCCACGACATAGGCCTCGCGCAGCCCGCGCTGGATGCCGCGCTGGCCGTCCGAGAGGACCTTGCGAATGTCGCCATCGTCCAGAAAGACCGTGGCGCGTTTCGTCGCGTTGATGACCGAGGCCAGCGCGCGGGCATCCGTGATCAGGTCGCGTCGATGCTCGTCCTCATAGGCCTGGGCCGCGGCGACCGAGTTGCTGACCACGCGGCCCACGCGGTCGGAAAACCACGCCTCCAGCCCCATGTTCACGCTGAGCGTGGCAAAGACCGCAACGGTCACGGTCGGGATCAGCGCCATGATGGCAAAGACCCCGGTCAGCCGAAGGTGCAGCCGCGAGCCCGCCGAATGCCGCCTCCGCGCGGCCACCATGCGCAGCACACGCTGGGCGACCAGGGCCGCCACGATGATCACATAGATCAGGTCCGAGAGCAGAACGATCCGAAGCACATTGGACGAGGCTCCCTGATCCAGCGGCCCCATCACCAGGTAGGTCACAACCGCCAGAACAGGGCCGATCATGAAGAGGCCAACGGTGGCCAGATTACCAAATCTGCGCCAACGCCGGAGGCGCAGCAACTGATCCCAGCTTGCCTTGCGTGTCCTCGCGGCCACCGGCTCGTCCCCTCAAGTTGCGGCAGCTACGGGCGTTGCCCACGAAATATGGGGCCACACCGTGGCACTGCTCCTTTTCCGCCACAGATATGTTGCCCTTTTACATCAACTTGCGGCGGCGTGTCACGCGAATATCCAGCTCGGTGATTTTCTTGCGAAGCGTATTGCGGTTGATGCCCAGAAGCTCGGCACATTTCGCCTGATTTCCGCCGCTTGCCTCGAGAGCGATCTCGATCAGGGGCAGCTCCAGCTCGCGCAGGATGCGCTGGTACAGGCCGCTGGGGGGCAACATTCCGCCATGCATGTCGAAGTAACGCCGAAGGTGCCGGGCCACCGAATCAGACAGCTTGTCTGCGTCGCCGTGGCCGAGGCCCGGCCCCGCCTCGGGCTGCGCGCCCAGAACATTGGCAATGTCCTGCGGTGAAATCTCGGTCTCGCGCGACATCAGCGCCGCATGGCGCGCGACGTTTTCCAGCTGCCGGACATTTCCCGGCCAGCCATAGCGCCGAAGCACCTCCAGCGCCGCATCGGACCACGACCGTTGCGGCAGGCCCTCTGCCTCGGCGCGGGTCAGCATATGCGCGGCCAGCAGGGCCACGTCATCCACCCGGTCGCGCAGCGGCGGCACCTCGACGATGGCGCCGCAGAGCCGGAAATAGAGATCGTCCCGCAGCCCCGAGACGTCCTGCCCCTGCAGGGTCGACAGGATGCGCGGAGCCGTCTCGCCCTGCCCGTCGCGCATGTCCAGAAGCTGAAGGATGACGGCCTGTTCGGCCTCGGGCAGTCCCTCGATCCGGTCCACCACCAGCGTGCCGGACCGCGCCCGCGCCAACGCTTTCTGCGCCTCCTCCGGGCCGCTCATATCGCCTGGCCGGATGGTCACAAAGGGGGCGGCGCGCCGGTCCGACAGATCATGAATGGCCCGCGCGATCAGGGATTTTCCCGCCCCCGTTTCACCCCGGATCAACACGCTGAGATCGCTGTTCATCAGCCGCGCCAGCATCTGGTAGAGCGCCTGCATCACCGGCGTGCGCCCCACCAGCGGCAGCTCTTCGGGACGCGGCGGGACCTCCTCGACCCGGGACTGACGCGCCGCGCGCCCGGTTTCCAGCGCCCGGTTCGTGCGCTTCATCAGGTCGGGCAGGTCAAAGGGTTTGGGCAGGTAGTCGAAGGCCTCCGCCTCGGTCGCCCGGATCGCCGTCATGATCGTGTTCTGCGCCGAGATCACGATCACCGGCAGATCGGGGCGTTCCTGGCTGATCCTGGGCAGCATCTCAAGCCCGTTGCCGTCGGGCATCATCACATCCGAGATCACCACGTCACCGCGCCCCTCGCTGACCCATCGCATCAGGGTCGTCAGGCTGGATGTGGCGTGCACCCGCGCCCCCGCCCGGGTCAGCGCCTGGGTCAGAACCGTGCGGATTGTGCGGTCGTCATCGGCCACCAGTACCGTGCCATCCATCAGTCGTCCTCCTTCATATGAGCGGGCGCCACCGGCAGCGAGACCCGAAACACCGTGCGCCCCGGCACCGATGTCACGCTGATCCATCCCTCCTGGTCGGCGATGATCTTGGCCGCCAGCGCGAGGCCCAGCCCGGTGCCGTTCTCGCGTCCCGAAACGAACGGATCGAATACGTCGCCCGCGATTTCGGGCGGCAGGCCCGGCCCGTCATCCTCAATCTCGATCTGCAGCGGCAACGCGTGGCCCGGCCCGTCCTTGTGACGCACGCGCAGCGCATGTTCGTAGTAGGTCCGAAGGGTGATCGCGCCGCCGTCCCGGCCTGCCGCCTCGGCGGCGTTCTTCAGCAGGTTCAGGATCACCTGAAGCAGCTGATCGCGATCGGCCCGCGCCTGCGGCAGCGACGGGTCATAGTCCTCGAGGATCGTCATGTGGGCCGCAAACCCCAACTCGGCCGAACGCTTTGCACGGTCCAGCGTATCATGCAGGTTCACGCATCCCAGTTGCGGCGGTTGCACGTTGCCGAACTGTTCGACCTGATCCAGAAGCGCGACGATCCGGTGGCACTCGCTCACGATCAGATCGGCAAGCTCGTGGTCCTCAGCACCCAGATTCATCGACATCAGCTGTGCCGCGCCGGTGATCCCGGCCAGAGGGTTCTTGATCTCGTGGGCCAGCATCTCGGCCATGCCGATGGCGGATTTGGCCGAGGCGCGGGACGAATGGCCCCGCGTGATCCGCCCCGAGGCGTCCAGCGGCGTGATCATGATCAGCCGCCCCGCCTGCCCCGCCCCCAGCGGCGACACCGACAGGTTGCAGCGCACCGGGCTCCGCGTGCCGCTCCCCAGATCGACATCACTGACAAAAAGCGGCGTGTCCTGGCCGCGGGCGCGCTCAAACGCCTCGTCGAGCGGGGCATCGATGCTCAGAACATCCCAGACATGCCGACCGCGCACCGACCGGACCGAGGCATTGAGGAACCCCTCGGCGGCCGGGTTGATGTCCTCCACGCGATCGCCCGCATCAAGGATCAGCGCCGGTGTCGGCATCGCGGACCACAGCACGCCGTCCTTCATGCCGCCACCCGTGCCGACGCGGCCAGCGCCTCGGGCAGAAGGCGCAGCACCTCGTCGGGGTCGCGCGCGGTCAGAACCCGCTTGCGCAGCGTTACGCCGCTGCCCGCGACATCCATGTACCACCCCAGATGCTTGCGTGCGACACGCACACCCGGATCGGCGCCGTAAAAGATCAGCATCGCCTCGTAATGATCTGAAACCATGCGGATAAAATCGTGCGCATCAGGTCTTTCTGGTGGCGTGATTCCATAGAGCGCGCCGGCGATCTCGGCCAGCTTCCAGGGCTGCCCCTGCGCGCCGCGCCCGACCATGACGCCATCCGCGCCCGACAGCGCCAGAGCCCGCCGGGCCGTCGCCATATCGGTAATGTCGCCATTGGCGATGACCGGCACCCGCACCGCGTCCTTTACCGCCCGGATTGCGGCCCAATCCGCATGACCCTTGTAGAACTGGCACCGCGTGCGGCCATGAATGGTGATCATCCTCACGCCTGCGCCCTCGGCCCGCCGCGCCAGCTCGGGCGCGTTCAGCAGCGCATCGTCCCACCCCAGCCGCGTCTTGAGCGTCACCGGCACCGTTACCGCGCCGCTCACCGCCTCGATCAGTGTCAGCGCGTGATCAAGGTCCTTCATCAGCGCCGAACCGCTGGCCCCCGCGCCGCTTGCGCTGGTCACCTTCTTGGCCGGACAGCCCATGTTGATGTCGATGATCCGCGCGCCGTTCGCCTCGACCATCCGGGCGGCCTCGGCCATCCAATACGCCTCGCGACCCGCCAGCTGCACAGCGGTGTTCTCGAGGCCATAGCCCAGTTCGGCCCGCTCGCGCACACCCGGTTTGGCCTGCACCATCTCCTGGCTTGCGACCATCTCGCTGACCACCAGGCCCGCACCGAAGCTGGACACCAGATTGCGGAACGGCAGGTCCGTGATCCCCGCCAATGGCGCAAGAAACACCGGCGGGTCGAGCCCCAGATCGGTCAGGTCGGCGGTCAAATGCTTAATCCTTGTGCAACGGGCCCAGAATGCGAATCCAACCGCGAAACTTCAAGAAACAGGAGGCCTGGCGATGGCTCTATACATAACCCGCACAAAAATTAATCACAAACGACGGCTCGTGCTCAAATCAGCGCCGCATCTGCAAGGGCCGCCTAAAACGGTTTCAGAGTCCGGCAAAACCGCTATACCGGGACCATGACAATTGCAGCTCTCATCGTGGCCGCAGGCCGGGGCACCCGCGCCGGCGGCGATCTGCCCAAGCAGTGGCAACGCCTCGGCGGTCAGACGGTCGCGGCACACAGCCTGGCCCGGTTTGCCGCACTCGACGAGGTCGCGCATATCGTTCTGGTGCTGCACGCCGACGACATGGACCGCGCGCCCGACCTGCCGGGGTTGATCCTGGCACGGGGCGGCGAGACACGGGCGCAATCGGTGCTGAACGGGCTCGAGGCGCTCGAACACACCGGCACAACCCATGTGCTGATCCATGACGTGGCGCGCCCCTGCGTGAGCGGCGAAACGATCCGGGCCGTGATTACCGCCCTTCGGACCCATGATGCGGCAGCCCCGGCCCTGCCGGTCACGGATGCGCTCTGGACCGGTGCCGGGGGCATTGTCGCCGGCAGTCTGTCCCGCGACGGGCTCTGGCGCGCGCAGACGCCGCAGGGGTTTCGGTTGGACGCCATTCTGGCCGCGCACCGGTCGCATCCCGGCGGTGCGGCGGATGATGTCGAGGTGGCGCGCGCCGCAGGCCTTGACGTGGCCATCACCCGGGGCGATGAGGACAATATCAAGATCACCCATCCCGGCGATGTCGCCCGGGCGGACCGCATCCTGAGGGGCAACATGCAGATACGGGTCGGCAATGGCTATGACGTGCACCGTTTCGGCGACGGCGATCATGTGATCCTGTGTGGCGTGCGCGTGCCTTTCGGGCGCGGGCTTCAGGGCCATTCGGATGCCGATGTGGGGCTCCATGCGCTGGCCGATGCGATCTATGGCGCGCTGGCGCGCGGCGACATCGGTCGGCATTTCCCGCCCTCCGACCCGCAATGGAAAGGGGCTGCCAGCGATATATTCCTGCGCCACGCGGCAGGTCTTGCCCGGGAAATCGGCTTTGAAATCAGCAATATGGACGTCACTCTTGTCTGCGAACTGCCCAGGATCGGGCCCCATGCCGATGCCATGCGCACCACGATTGCCGACATCTGCGGCGTGGCCCCCGACCAGGTCTCGGTCAAGGCCACGACCTCCGAGCGGCTGGGCTTCACCGGGCGCGGCGAAGGCATCGCGGCGCTGGCAAGCGTCGCGCTGATGCGCCCATGACCCATCTCATCGCCACCTTCTTCTATGTGGGCCACCTCAGACCGGCACCGGGCACCTGGGGGTCCCTTGCGGCCCTGCCCGTGGCACTCGCGCTGATGATCCTCGGCGGGCCGGTCCTGCTGATCGTCGCCACCTTCTGCGCCTTTGGCGTGGGCTGGTGGGCCACGGCGGTCGAGACACGGGGCAAGACCGATCACGACCCCTCGGAGATCGTCATCGACGAGGTGGCCGGGCAATGGATCGCGCTTTGGCCCGTGGCCATCGGGGCGGCCCAGGCCGGAGCGCCCGTGACCGCGCTCTGGCCGGGGATCCTGGCGGCCTTTGTGCTGTTCCGGCTCTTTGACATCACCAAACCCGGCCCCGTGGGCTGGGCCGACCGCCGCGGCGATGCGCTTGGCGTGATGCTCGATGACGTGATCGCGGGCGTGTTCGCGGCGCTCGGCGTGGGGCTGCTGGGCTATCTCTGGCACGGGGTCCTGGCATGACCGCGCAAGGCATCATCAAGGCCGCCAGCGCCGCGGGTCTCACGATCACCACCGCCGAAAGCTGTACCGGCGGCATGGTCGCGGCCGCGCTCACCGACATTCCCGGGTCCTCCGCCGTCTTCGAACGCGGTTTCATCACCTATTCCAATGCCGCCAAAGCCGAGCTTCTGGGCGTGCCGCAGGCCACGCTCGACGCCCATGGCGCCGTGTCCGAAGAGACCGCGCGCGACATGGCCGAGGGCGCGCGCCGCGCCGCACGCGCCGACATCGCTGTTGCGATCACCGGCATCGCGGGCCCCGGCGGGTCCGGGGCCAAGCCCGAGGGCCGTGTCTGTTTCGCACTGGCCCGCAGCGGGCAGGCCACCCGCACGGAAACCCGCGATTTCGGCGCTCAGGGCCGGGCCGAAGTGCGCCGCCTGTCGCGCGACCGCGCGCTTGCGCTGATCGCCGAGGCGCTCTGCTGAACCCGCCCGCGTTTTGCGCATCCCTCCGGCTGGCTGCTGAAAATTTGAGCATCCGCGCGATTGCCCGTATTTTGTGCGACAGCGCACGGCCTGCGCTCTTTTCATTGTTTCCAGGCCGTTTTTGATGCCGCACACCGAGACGCATCAAAAGGACTGCCTGAAAAATGAACGCTGCCGATACAGCCTGGATCATCGTCGCCACCGCCCTCGTGCTCTTCATGACCCTGCCGGGGCTGGCGCTCTTTTATGGCGGGCTCGTGCGCGCCCGCAACGTGCTGAGCGTCTTCATGCAATGCTATGCCATCGCCTGCCTGATGAGCGTGCTTTGGCTGGCCGTGGGATACTCGATCGCCTTTGGTGACGGCGGGGCCGTTTGGGGCGGGCTGTGCAAGGCGTTCCTCGCGGGCGTCACCGCCGACAGTCTGACGGGGACCCTCCCGGAGGTCCTGTTCTTCGCCTTCCAGATGACCTTTGCCATCATCACGCCCGCGCTGATCGTGGGCGCCTATGTGGAGCGGGTCGGCTTTGGCTTCGTGCTGATCTTTTCGGGGCTGTGGATGCTCTTTTGCTATGCGCTGGTGGTGCATTGGATCTGGGGCGGCGGGTTTCTGGCGGATGGCGGGATTTTCGGCGACACGGGCGCGCGTGATTTTGCAGGCGGCATCGTGGTGCATGAAACCGCCGGAATCGCTTCTCTCGTGATCGCCGTCATGCTGGGTGCGCGCCGCAACCGGACCACGCCACCGCACAATCCCGGCTTCGTGATGATCGGCGCGGCCATGCTCTGGGTCGGCTGGTTCGGCTTCAACGGCGGCAGTCAGCTGGCCGCTGACGGAGGCGCCGCCATGGCGCTCACGGTCACGCATATCTCGGCCGCCACCGCCTCGCTCAGCTGGGCGCTGTGGGAGCGCATCAAGTTCGGCAAGGCGAGCCTCGTGGGCATCGTCACCGGCACCATTGCGGGGCTTGCATCGATCACCCCTGCCAGCGGTTTCGTCGGCCCCGTCGAAGCACTGATCATCGGCGCGGTCGCAGGGGTCCTGTGTCAGGAGGCGGTCAACCTGATCCGCAACACGCTGAAGATCGACGATACGCTCGATGTGTTCGCCGTGCACGGCGTGGGCGGTATATTCGGCACGATCATGATCGCCGCTTTCGGTGCCGGAAGCTGGGCCGCACAGCTGGGATCGCTCGCCATCGTCGGGGTTTTCACGCTTGTGATGACAGTCGTTCTGGTCAAGCTCGTGTCGCTGGTCACGCCGCTTCGGGTCGATGCCGAGACCGAAACCAACGGGCTGGACCTGTCGGTGCATGGCGAACGGGCCTATGACATGACAAGCTGAGCCGGAACCACGGCCCCGCTGTCACAGGCCCCGGCGCAGGCCGGGGCCTTTTTCCATGCCATCAGATTTCTATGCCATCAGCCCGGTCAGATCGTGCAGCGGCGCTTCGGGGTCCTGCAGGCTCTGCCAGACCGCGGCGGCACGCGCGTCCCCCAGCAGTGTCGCCGCCTTGGCCCGCACCCTTGCCTTGCGCGCGTCGAGCGTCTGCGGCGCGCTCAGATCAAAGCGTGCCTGCCGCCGCGCCGACCCCTGCCAGACGCTCACCCGCGCCTGCGTCTCGCTCAGATCGTTGCGCGCCAAAACCTCGACCCGGGCCATCAGGTCCTGCACCGGTGCGCTTTGCACCAATGCGTCCTCATACGTGGCCAGGTCCCCGGTATCATGGCCCAACAGCGCAAAGGCCAGAACGGCGGCATAGCTGAACTTCGCCTCCAGCCCGGTCCGTGGCACAGACTTGTCGCACACCCCGATCCAGCGCGGATGCGTCTCGACCACGATCCGGCTGACGCCACCCACAGAGCCCGGCAAGCCCAGCGA
>FYBJ01001823.1_pt2 | contig 24200 bp, 18 predicted proteins | sample 1134611 | NCBI WGS metagenome assembly FYBJ01 (sample SAMEA104116008, study PRJEB20421) | marine metagenome | isolation source: marine | reverse complement strand
CCTTCGCCAGAGGGCTTGCAGGTAGCCAACAAGTTTACAATCGCTATGCCATCGGTGGCGCAACTGGGGCTGAATACGCAGCCCTTCGAGCGCGACAATTCTTCGGCGTGCAAGCCTTGCCGAGCCGGCCAAATACTGCTGGAGGGCCAACTGCGGCTCGTCCGGGTGACGCAACCGGAACAGGCGCCCGAATGCTGGCACAGCTTTCAAGACTTGGTAGGTTGGGCAGGCGGTGACAGCCAGGTGCCAAAAACTTGCCAAAACTGCAAAGGTTTCGCCGCGGGTTTTTGTCATTGCTAAACGGTTGATCCCTCGCGACACAAGGCACGTGGCCAAACACGACCGTTTCTGCCACAGGCGGCATCGACAATTTTAGCACCGTGCCACGGCCCTGCGCATCGCCCGATTGCCAACTGGCTTAGGCTCTTCGCCGGGGTGTTGCCCTTCACCTTTCCAGTCGTCTGACCAAAGCCAATCTTCGAAATAATAGAGCCAAAGGTAAGTCCACGGAATGATGGTTTGGTCGATCCGCTTCCGCGCGTCCCATTCCCTGGCACCTGGAAGATAAAGACAAAGGCGCAGCGGATCTCTGTAGACGTGAGGCAAAGGACGCCCTGCCGCCAGCAACTCCAGATCCGGGTCGTCTATCTGAACACCGGGCGTTTGACCCGGCTGAAACGTGATAGTGGCAAGGTAGGAGCGCGCCAAGGCGGTCGGTTGTATAGGCTCTTGCCATGTCAATTTGTTTGCGCGGACCTGCCCCACACCACTGATAGCCGGGCTTGCCTTCAGGAACAGCAGCTGCTGCGACAAGGTCAGGTCGTATTGCCCGCCTCGTCCTATCATCAATCACCGAAGAACGTATTTGTGGGCACGGTCGTTGATGCTGCGACCTTCGATGTCGTCAGCCCGACCACAGGTGCGACAGAAAGCAGACCCGATTTGCGACCATCCGACACCGCATTGACGCGGTTGCCGAGAACCCGTCCGGTGACACCGGAACCGAACGAACGCTCCATGTTCAATGACACACGGTCCTGACCAACAGCATCGCGAAGGACTTCAAAGTCGGACAGAGCTTGTGCGTGCCACGCATAGAACGCTGGTGCCCGGCGTTCATCCTTGTTCCAATTGTCGGCGAAGTTTTCCCCGTTGGTTGTCTCGTTCAGGATGGCATAGCCCCGCCGTCCGTCCAGAATCGGGCGGTCGATGAAGTGCGGCATCATCCGGATCGTTTCGACCAACAGATCCATTTCGTCATGGAAGACGTGGTTGCGCACGCAATAGGCATAGGACTGCATCGCAAGGGTGGTAATGATAACGGAAATCGGGGCCACGTCTTGCGTGTTGTTCTGATAAAAAACGTCGCGGTGCCGTTTGAGCAATTGCACGATGCGGCGCAGGATGCCTTTCACTGCTTCTCGGACGGGGAACGGCTCCACCGTCGCCTCGTCCCGCTGCATGGCGATAAACTTGCCCACAAAGGTAGGCCGGAGTGCGGCGCGCTCATCGAACAGGGTCTTGTAGGCCCGCGGGTTTGTCGGATGCCATTCCTTCAGAGCCCGGTCGGGCACCAATTCGCCCCGGTTGCCGCAGACCGGGTTTGCTATCGTCGGGGATAGGTCGAGGTGGAAGTCCCCCGCATAGTTGAGACGCCAACAACGCTTTTTTTCTTCGAGAAGGCGCACATAGGTGGCGTGTTCCTTGAGCCGGTTTCCAACCGCCGCCTTCAGGGTCGCTGGTGAGATGCCGGACGCGATACCTGCACAAAAGCAGATCAGATCGACATCGAATTCCCGCCGCCCGATTGGCTTCACGGCCGTTCCAAGCGCACTGGACCCTTGGAGATAGACCAGAACACTGACGAGTAGGGGATCAGTTGAACCGGACAGCCAGTCTCCGACGGCACCATAGCTCTGGCGCGCACGATCAAACTGGGTTTCGGTGAGGTCCAGATCCTCGCCTATCTCGTCCAGGATGGTGAATATCTGCGTGCGCCGCCGAATATCACTGTCGGTCAGCGGCTGTCGCAACATCTGATTCATGCCGCTTTCTCCTTGAGTTGATAGACCGGCACGAAGGTATCGGCAGGCTGGGTGAAAAAGATCGGGGTCAGGTGGGGCTTTGCTTTTCGGGCTTCTGACATACCGAGGCCCTTGAGGCGGCCGATCTTCGTGGTGTCATCCAAGGTAAAAAACCCGCTCGGGACAGACGGCGAAATGCGGTAGATGCGATCCCCATCGTAAGGGTGTCCCGTCAGAAGTTTTGCCATGCCGAGGGCGCCATGTGATTGCCCATCCGCGTAAAGGTTGAGGACTTTGAGGCCGAGTCCGGCAAACCCTGGACTTTCGGGCAGCATGTAGACTTCGTCCAGACACCCCAGGCTCAGAATGCGCAGGTCTGACGGATGCCACCCCAGAAGAGTGATGGCTTCGACGACAGCAATGGCTGTGGGATTGTTGGCCCATGTCCCGCCATCGGTCAGGCCAATATCATCAGCAGTGTGATGTCGCTTGAAATACGTAGGTGCCGCTGCCGTAGCCAGGGCGGCATCCAGCGCAGTCTTGCGATAATCGGTTTGCAGGCGTGTGTGATGCGCGGTCTTGTAGATATAAGGGCTGCGGAGATCGGCATCCCACGCCGGGATCACCAACCGGGTCTGTGATTGCCCGATCAGATCGTTGTTGAGAACGGCCTTGAGTTCACGGGCAAGAATTGCCGCATCGTGCTTTGGACCGACTGCGTGCCGACCTGTGGCGGTGAGGTTGCGCCATGCCTGCCGTATCCTCCCCAGCGGTTCATCATCCGCATTGTCCTGACCGAAGATGACAGGCCCGCGACGCTCGTAAAGCTCGAGCAGTTCCTTTGCCGTGCGGCCGAGGCCAAGGCCGAGTGCGATGATGCCACCCGTCGATGTGCCCGCGATGAGATCGAAATAGCGCCCAATGGGCTGGCCCAGATCTTCCTCGAGCCCCGCGAGGAATGCAGCGGGCATCGTGCCCTTAATCCCGCCCCCGTCGATGGAGAGGATGCGACGTATCTGCCTGTTGTTCCCACCGTTGCTCATCCTGACATCCATTCCGCTTATGCCCTTCAGCCTTTCGGCGGATACGGGTCCTTGCCATAGGTGTTGCGCTCGCGGATGCGACCGTTCTCGCCGTGGATCAGCATCTCGCTGCCCTGACGAATGGCGGATTCCCGCGCGGCCGTGATGGCCTCGCGCTGCGTGCCGTGGACGGAAGACGCGCGGGAGTTACCCGCCCCCTTCACTGCCCAACCGCTTTCATGCGGCACAACATGCTGATTTTTCTTAGACATTTCAAGCCTCGCGTGTCGATTTCGGTTGACGATGCGACAACCTTGTGTTTAAATATACAGTAAGAAATGGCGCTTATCAACCACAACAATAACCGCCGGGAGAGGATCATGTTCGGACAAAGACTGCGACTTGCCCGCAAGCGGGCGGGTCTATCCATGCAAGCGCTCGCGGAGCGCGTAACCCCAAACGTGTCGGCGCAGGCCATCAGCAAATACGAGGCGGACAAGATGATGCCGTCTTCGTCGGTGCTGGTCGGCCTCGGCAAGGCGCTCGGCGTGTCACTGGACTTCCTGCTCGGCGGTCAGGTCGAAGCTCTGGAAAGCGTCGAGTGGCGAAAGAACTCGACCGCCTCGGCGCAGGATCGCGCGATGGCGGAATCCATTGTGATCGAGAAGCTCGAAGACTATCTTGCCATCGAGGACATCCTCGACATGCACCCCGCTGAAGACCCCTTCGCCGTGCTGCGCGTGGACATGGTGGCCGATGAAGAGGCCATCGACGCCAAGGCGCGGGACGTGCGGCGCGAGTGGCAGCTTGGGATCGACCCGATCCCGAGTATGACCGCGCTGCTCGAAGACAAGGGACTCAAGGTCATCGAGGCCGATCTCCCGGAACGCATCAACGGGCTGGCCTGTCATGTCGAACGGGCAGAGGGCGCACCGACTGAGGTGATCGTCGTCTCGCGGCACACCAATGTCGAACGCAAGCGCTTTAACCTCGCCCACGAACTCGCGCACCGGATCATCACCGAAACCGGCAATGCCGCACTGAAAAAGGAACCCTCGATGCACCGCTTCGCGGGGGCGTTCCTCATTCCGCGTGAGCATCTGGAAGAGGAAGCTGGCCGAAACCGTCACGGCATGACCTGGATAGAGATCATGCGGCTCAAGCGCACCTATGGCGTCTCTGCCGCCGCGATGCTCGTGCGGCTCGGCCAGGTGGACATCCTATCGAAGAGTGCTGTGGAATATGCGTTCAAGACCTATGCGCGAAGCTGGCGGCGCGAGGAGCCGGAGCCTATCGGTCCAGGCGAGGGCTTCGCGGCTTTCGAGAAGCCGCAGCGCTTCGAGCGCCTCGTCTGGCGCGCGCTCGGCGAGGAGATGATTTCCCCCGTGCGGGCGGCGCAAATGCTCGGACTCCCCTTGAGCGTTGTCGAACGCGACATCAGGGGGCCTCGTGACCAGTGACCTGTGTTGTCGTCAATGATGCGTCCTGTCTTATCGACTTGAAGAAGGGAGAGTTGCTGCACGTCCTGCTGCGGCTGCCCTATCGCTTCATCGTGCCCCTGCCCATTCGTGAAGAGGAGCTTCTCGACTTCACGGCTCAGGAATGGCGGATGCTCGAAGATGGTGGCCTTGCCACCTATGACCTGCCAGCCGAGGAAGTCGCGCAGGTGGTTGCGCTCAAGCGTGAGCACAGCCGTCTGTCAGCCTATGACTGCTTCGCTCTGGTCACGACAACCTGCCAGGAAAACGGCATCCTCCTGACCGGCGACAATCTTCTGCGCAAAGTCGCCACCGCCCGCGCTGTGCGCGTTCATGGCGTCCTGTGGATCATAGACGAGTTGCACGCCGCCGAAGTCTGCGAGGTCGAGCTTCTTGTTTCCGCACTGCAAATCTGGCGGGCGGATGAGGCGGTCTTCCTGCCTCCTGCCGAGATCGACAAGCGGCTGCGCCGTCTGGGGGCATAATCTGAACAAGGTGGAGATGGCTGGACCCTGCCCACGACGTTCCCAGAGAGAGATCGAACGGTCGTGCAAGCCAAACCCTCTTTTTGGCAAAAAAACACCGTTTGTTACATTCAGCGTTACGGAAGCTACGGGCAGGTCGCCATGCCCGCCACCCTATCGAGCAACCAGCTTTTCACTACCCTCCTCCCGCAGCATCGTTTCCATTTCATCCAAGCCATCGACGGCAGAGCGCATCTGCGCCTCATCAGCAACGCTCGCAGCTTCAGAATCCACGACGCTGCTGCCAAAATCCATCTCCATCTGCCGCTGTTCCTCGGCGATGACGGCTTGAACGACGGGCGCGGTCTTCTTTGGCACGACATGCGCTGACGGCTGACCTGCAGCAGCCTGGTCTGCTGCCTCGATATCGGCCTCGGATCCGCCTGACCCTTTCGCTGGCGGCGTCATCGGCATGGCGCGCATACTCAGCGGCAGCGTACCCTGTGATCCGCCTCCCCCCGGCTCCGGAAACGGCAACTCGCCTGTCTGCGCCGCGTAGATCGCCTTGAACAGCCGGTCGTCGAAATACTGGATCCGCTTCGCCCGGACCGGCATTTGCGCATCGATCACCATGACGATCTCGTCGAGCGGCAAGCGGCGCGCCTCGTCTTCAGGCAACAACGAGCTCTCTTCGGTCCGGGTCGACTGGCTGCGCCCTTCAAAGGGGTTCTTGCCGATGGATTGCGAGCGCGTGACAACGGTTTTCGTGGTCTTGCCGACAGCCTTACTCAACTCTTCGACTGTCTTTTCATCGGAGGGCGTCAGATAGAGCTTCACGCCCGCATTCCCCTGCAAGGCGCGGCGGGTGTTTTCGCCGTAGATTTCATCGAGGGCGGGAATGGTTTGGGTGACCACGGCCAGGTGACCACGATAGGTGCGCAGTGTCTCGATGCTTTCGACCACGATGGGCATTTTGCCGAGGCGATTGAACTCGTCGAGCATGATCATCACGGGCCATGGCTCATCCGGCCCGGGGTCCTTTTCCTGCATGGCGGAGAGGAGATCGGAGAAGAACAGCCGGATCAGCGGCGCGAGCGGCTTCACCATCAGCGGCTGGACCACAAGATAGACCGAGAAGGGTTTCTTGCGGATCGTGCGGAAATCAAAGTCCGACACCGCCGTCGCCTCATCGATGGCCGGGTTCTGCCATTGATCGAGCCCCGAGGTCATCAGGAGCGAGACGTAGGACGTCAGCGTGTCGTTGTTGGTCGAGGCGAGCCGCGTGAAGATCAGCTTGGCGGCCCTGTTATCGACCTCATGCCCCCGCGCGGAATACTCCTTCTGCTTGTTCCCGCCCGAGGCAGCGATGCGGTAGATTTCGCCCAAGGTCGGGCGCTTGCGCTGGAACGCCAAGAGCCCTGCCGCGACGAAGAGATCGATCCCGCCTTTGAGGAGGCCCTGCACCCGGTCGTTGTCGCTTTGCAGGAAGAGCGTCGCAAGAAGCTGCAATTCCATCTGCTGGCGCGCGGGATCTTTCAGTTGATAGATGCGCAGGAGCGGGTTGTAGCGATGCGTGCGCTTGCCCTCCCAATCGGTGGGGGCAAAGCGATAGACCTTGTCGCCTTGGGCTGCGCGGTGCCGGGCCGTGGCCTCGAAACACTCGCCCTTCACATCGAGCGTCACGGCGGAGCCTTGCCAGGTCAGCAGGTTCGGAATGACGAAGCCCGTGGTCTTGCCGCGGCCCGTGGGCGCCACGATCAGCGCATGCGGGAAAACCTTCGAGCAAATGTAATTGGCGCGAGAGCCAGGCGTCCCCAGCTTGCCGAGGATGAACCCGGTCCCGGGCGCCCCGAAAAACCCATTGGCCTTCATCTCGCGCGCACTCTGCCAATGCGTCTGGCCAAACCGTGTGAGGGCCGATCCCGAGAGGGCGAGGCTCAGCATCAGGCCGGCGGCGGCAAAGCTGCCGATGATCAGGTGAATGAGTTGGGCATCCTCCGGGCGGCGGTCCAGGATCGCCATGTAGTTCTGCGCGATATAGGCAAAGTCGATCTCGGCCCCGAAGCCGAGATCCTGGTAGGTCAGCACCGCCGAGGCGATGGTATAGCCCATGGCCCCACTCACAAGCGTCACCAGAAGGACGCCCGTGGCGATCCGCGCTTTTCCCATGGCGGCGCTCAATGGACCTGACCCCGCTCGGTCTCGCCATCCACGTCTGTCGCACGGTGCCGTTCGTATTCGGTGTCGGCAAGATCATCGACCACCTGGCGCAAGGCCTCCGTATTGGCCGTCGCGGCATCCGATTGCAGGTAGACCTTGGCGACATAGAGCCGGTCGAGGCGGTCCTCGAGAACCTTTTCCAGCGCATCGGCATCGCCGGATGTGAGCCGGTCGAGTTGGCGAACGTCCAGCACCCGCGCGATCTCGTCGCGGAAGGCGTCCCGCTCCGCCTCGGTTTCGAAGGGCGCGGTCAACTCCCCCGCCCGCTCATGGTCCAGGACGCGCGCAATCTCCTCTGCAAGACGGTCGGTACGGTCATCAGACCGCATCGCCGTTTCATCGCGGGTTGAGAGGATGTCGTCACGCGTGCCAGAGCCGAGCCCGTCGCGCATCTCGATTTCGCGGCGGACCTGATTGATGACCTCCGTGTCGCGTATCTCGACGACGGCCGCATAGGTCGCGCCGAGCCCACGGGCGAGATGGGACGGCATGTCCGGATAGCGCGCGCGCAAGTCATCCGTGACAGCATATGCAACGGGCGTGCGGACGTCGCGTCCCTCCATGATCCGGTCGACCTCGCGGGTGATCTCGCTGGCGCGGGCCGCATCGGTGATGGTCTCCCTGTAGGGTTCAGACCGGTCGATCACATCGCCGGGGCGTGCGAGCAGGTCCGGGTGTGCTTCGAGATACGCGCGCTGCTCCGTCTCGATCCGGCGCTCCGCTCGCGATACAACCTCCCAATCCCGGTCCTCGATCTGCTGCGCGGTCAGGCCGTCCGCGCGCATCTCCTGACGGATTGTCCCTTCCATCGCCCGGACCGCGTCCCGGTGATAATGGAACCGCTCGCTGATCGGTTCTTCTTCCATGACACCATCCCGGCGCAGCACGTTCTCCCGCTCCAGAAGCGTGCCAAGCACGACATGCACATCGTTGAGGATGTCGCGCGCCTGTTCCAGATCGGCGCGGCGTTCGAGGTTCAGATCGCGCGCCTCGGCCACCTTGGAGAGATCATCGGCAATCCATTGATGCTCCAGTGCTGCATTTGAGGCGCCCGTCTCGATCCGGGCCACGACTTCCGATGTGCTGATCCTCGTGCCGTGTAGTGCCGCGTCAATGCGCGATCTCAGATCGGGCTCTACCAGACGCTCGCGCTGGCTGGCGTCGATATTGGCTTCGGAATAGATCCCGCCCTCCGAGGGGGGCTCTGACAGCGTGGATGATCGCAAACCGAGAGGCTGCATGTGCTGGACCTGCGTCTGGATCTCGATGAGACGTTTTTCCAGCACGGGACGTTCCGCGTCAGGCTTCTCGGCGATCATGCCCTGCACCCGCGCGAGCTTCTCCGCATAGAGGCTTCTCAAATCCTCAAAGCTTTGATCCTCGGCCATATAGACATCTCCTGTTCGGTCCACCTGCCCGCCATGCGCCAGCACCTCGCCCGCGCGGAAGAGGGCCGCGGCGATGTCTTCGCGGGCCCCGCGGACCTCGGAGGTCTCCCGGGAGGCCTCCACGGCAAGCGAATGGTAGACGGTTCTGGTGTTGGCGATCTCCGCCAGCGTCCGGGTCAGGTCGGCCCCCACACGCTCCCGCTCGCGGGGCGCGCGGCCCTCTTCTTTCGCCGCATAAACCTCGCGGGTAGCGGCGGGGTAATGCACAACACCGCGATCGACCCGCCGCGTGGCCTCCAGGCGCACGCCGTACTTCTCCGCCTCCTCGACCATGGCGAGGCGGAAGTCGTCATAGTTGAAGCGATGATTGCGCCCCAGAAAAAAGAACTCACCTTCCTGCGAGCGGCGGTTCAGCACCAGATGCGCATGCGGGTGATCGCGGTCCTCATGCACCGCGATGATGTAGTCGAAATGCCCCGCATCAGTCTGGAAAAACCGCTCCGCCACATCAGTCGCGATGTCGCGCACATCCTCGCCGCGCGTGCCGATGGGGAAGGACATGAGCATGTGGGTGGTCTGTCCGAGCTTGGGCTTGAAGCCCGCATCCCACCGCTTGGCAAAGCGCTCGGTCAGATCCTTGATATCACCCGCCTCGAGCTTCGCTTTGCCATCCAGGAACCCGCTACTGTCCACGATATGGGTGGACTTGGTCGTGAGGTAATCGAGCTGGTTTGCGAGCTGCGATTTCGTGTGCGTACCCCCGCTTCGGATTGCCTTGAAGACCGCCGGCCGATGCCCTGCTGCCGCGCGCACAAGCTGGGTCTGCTTGGCCACGTGCAGCCCCTGCATCGAGCCCCGGACGCGACTCCAGCCATCCCGAAAGACCTCGCCCGTGACGGCATGGACAGCATCATTCAGCCGCATGGGCAAACTCCCTCAGCGCGGCCGTGGCCTCCAGCTGCATGACGTCGCGCCGACGCCGCAGCAGCAGGTCGATCTCGTCAGCGGAATCCAGAATGAACCGCGCCAGCCCGCGCATCTGTGCAAGGCGCAATTCAGTGAACTCGGCACTCGTGCTGCCCCCTGCCCCCTGCCCTTGCCGATTGGCCTGCGTCATCTGTTTGGCGATCTGCGCGACCCCATTGCCGACCTCGTGCAGCGAGGCGCGGTAGCGCGCCATCTCAGCTGCCATCTGCGCGTCCGGAACGAACACCCCGCCTGCCGCCTGAATGAGCCGCCGCAGCCCCTCGGCCCGGCTTTCGATCCCCGCCTTCGCCAGCACCGCGTCGAGCGCCTCAAGCTCCGCAGCCGTGACCTTCACACTGACCGCTGAGACCGGAATTGCGGCATCCGTCTGGCGCTCGGCATCGGCTTTCAAGACGTAGCGCACGGCGCGCGATGTAACACCGAACCGCGCAGCCAGCTCGGACGTCGACACACCCTCCGCGGCCTCGCGGACGATCTGCATCTTCTCGATCTCTGTCAGGCGTTTTGTTCGGGACATGCGGAAGAAAGACCCCCTATTTCCTGCCACCTTCCACCAAGGCTGCCCCTACCTTACAATAATATATCACGCTGTCAATTATATACTTACGTCGCATTCAGGCTCAGGCAGCCTTGGTGTCCGCTTCCCCCGCGGCCCGCAGGGACGCGGCTCTGCCGGCCTCACCACAGGGCGACCCACCTGTCCTAGGGGTCCGGTCCGCCAGCCCCGCCCGAGGGTCTGGCCGAACACCACGTGTTCGGACGGAACCGCGGGCGGGCGCAAACCCCTCCGACAGGGCGGACAGGCAGGGTCAAGGAGGGCCAGATTTGGCTTGCCAAATCTCTGCCGCAAAAACCAGGAGGCCCTGGCCGATAGGTTTTTGTGGATGGCCCCCTTGAGGCTGACTGGCCGGTCTGTCGCGGCCTGATCATTCCGGGCGGAGTGCGTCCGTTGAACGCGTAGGGACCGGCATCCCTGGAACAGGGATCGGGCCGCCCCAAGATCGTCCTGGGGCGGCCCATCCTCGTCAGAGGATTTAGTCCTGGGGATCTTTCGCGCTCGGCGGGAACATCACCAGCTCCGAGACCGCGACCGGGAAGTCGAGCTTGAGGCTGAAGAACTCCGAGCCGCCCCCGTTGCGGGTGTTGCGGAACATCGCACCCACGCGCTGAAAACGGGTGCGCTCCTGGCCATCGGTGTCGGTGAACTTGACGGGGACGGTGGCGACGTAGTGGTTGGTCATTTGGGTCTCTCCTTTTTGCGATGGGGATCTGCCAGCACGGGGGCAAGAGGCCCGGTCGCAAGTGCAAATGCGGAGGGTTCGCGGCTCCGCCGTGGAAGCCGTATTTGTGCTTGCCGAAGCGTGAGCTGAGGGCACGATTGGGCCGACCCCGTGCGATCCACATCTATGAGCAAAAAGGAGTGATCCGGATGACCCCTGCCATCACGCCGCAGCCACCTTCCGCGTCCTAGTTCCGCCGATCCTGGCCGGGGTGCTGATGGAGCCCGCCCGCGTGGATGCGATGTTCCGAAACACCCCCCGAGGGTTGTGCAGGTCTTCAGCCTCATGTGCGACGTTTCGACCCCTCGGTCTTGCGCTGCTGACGATGTGCGAGGTGCGCACCATCCCCAGCCCGTACCGATGCGGATGGGCCGAACTCTGACGGGCTGGGTAGAGGGATGACGGTGCTGGACGCCGTGAGCTGCCGATCAAGTGTGACCGATCGCACGCGCCATGAGAAATGACGAAAGGGCCGCCCGAAGGCGACCCTCTCAATTCACTCCTGCGACGCCGTCTTCGCCGGGTCAGCAACCCGCATGACCGTCAGGCCTTTCGCTTCCGCCTTCTGCCCGAGGTTCAGCGCGACCCCGTTGCCGCCGAAGAGGACAACCCCCGTCGCCGCGAACTTGTCGTCCAGCATCTCGTCGTTGCACTTGAACGGTGCCGCCCGACCGTGTGCAGACCAGCGCGGATCGAACCGCGCCTGCGCCACTCCGCGTGCCCGGGCCCACCGCGCCGCAATCATCTCCGCCCCGTGCTTGCCACCCTTGTGGCAGAGGAAGATCTCCTGGTTGCGGTTCTGCTTGATCCGTTCGCGAACCTTGTCGAGCGTGTTGAAGATCACATCGACATCGGTCCAGTCGGTGGCGCCCGAGACGATCAGGGGCACCCCCTCGACTTTCGACTTCTCGGCAGTCTCGCGGTCGTGCTGCTCCAGCAGCTGCCGCGCCTCGAAGACCGCCCCGGTCTCTTGCGCCCGGACGCTTGCGCGCGACCCAGCTGCCGGGATAAAGGCGTGGCCCGTCTCGACCTCGTAGCATTCCGCCGCTGCCTCGCTCATCACCTCGATGGCGCTGACGATCTCGCGCAGCTGCAGAAACCGCGCCTGTGCCTCCTCAATGGCGGTCTCGGCGATCTCCGATCCGTCGTGGGATTTTGCCAGTGCACCGATCTTGTCGGCGGTGCGGTCGACCTCCTTGCCGAGCGCCACCTTGCGCCGCTGCAGGATCGTCGCCAACCCGTGGGCCAATGGTTCGATTTCCGCCTCGAGCCCGGTCCCGCGCAGCGGGCCAAGCAGAGCCTCGAAGCTCTCGCGGATGACGCAGTCGGTCAGGATGTGATCCTCCGGGATCGGCAGCTGTGCGTCTTTCTCCGTCAGTCCGAAAAGCTCGATGGTCTCGTAGGTGTTTGCGGTGTCGTAAGCCATGTCTGGTCTCCAGTGTTCGTTTCCAAGGCCACCACGTGAGTGTGGGGGCATGGCCGAATGCCTGGTTTCCGAATCTGCCCGGGTCAGGGACGGCGCAGCCGCCGGCTTGCCGGGCGCAAAAGTTTTCCGCGCGCGGCACCCGACACAGGCCCGCGCTCACGCACGGGACCGCCCCGCGCCACAGGCCCCGCCCTCGCCGAAAAGTTTTGCGATCCTTGACGCGGGCTGATTTGGGGGCCATCCGGAGGATATGCTTCCACGCTCATGTGTGTGTGTTTTGACGGTAGGTTTGCCCGACCCGAGCAGGCAAACGGCCCGACCGGACGCGGGAGACGGATGAAGCGGCGGGATCGTTTTGGCCTCGGGCCAAAACAGACCAGAGCGCAATCCGGCGGAGCGGCCAGGGAGAGACGTGCTCGCGAGGCGGGCAAACCGGGATGCCGGGTACGACGCCGCGGTGAGGCCGCATGGCCGAATGCGCGACGGACCGAAGGGCCGTTCTCCCCTGCGACACGCGCAGCCGAGCTGGGGAGGCCGCAAGGCTCTGGCCAAGGTTGATGTGCGGGCGACGCCGCTGCCGACTATAGGTATTGCTTGTCCGGGCATTCGACTTAAAGGGCGGGCGGACGTTCGCTGCGGCAGCGAAAAAAGTGAAGCAGGTCAAGAAAACCGGACGTTTGCCGTAAGATTTCGAACTGATTTGATGCGCCCTCAGCCTTTCTCGACACCGTGGCATGCCAACCCGGCTTTATCCAAATCAAGCGTCAAATTCGGTAGCGCTCGTCGCAATACTCGGCTACGATTTTACGAAAAGCAGGTGGTTGCATGGCACGCGGAGAACTGATGAAAAAGCTGTTGTCGAGCTACGGGCGCGACGATGAATTCCGTGGTGTTGTCGAACAGATCATCTCCGAAGAGGAAAAAAAGAACAACCGAGTGCTAGCACGGTCACTGCGCAAGGCACTGGATGGACTGACGACACGCCCGCAAGCCAAGGGTCTTTCTCCTTTGGTGCCGTTCCCAGACGAGGCCGGAGAGTTCATCCAGCGGATCGAACCCGTTCATACGCCCGATGACATTATCCTGACTCACGACAACATTGAGCTCTTCACTGGGCTACTGGATGAATTCCGAAAGTCCGAAACGATCAAGCGCCACGGGCTTCCCGTGCGTTCCAAACTACTGTTCTGCGGGCCACCTGGAACGGGCAAGACATTGTGTGCTGAGGTTTTTGCCGGCCAGCTGGGATTGCCGTTTTTCTTTGTCAAACTGGACAGCCTCATCTCTTCATTTTTGGGCGAGACTGCCACCAATATTCGCAAGACCTTTGAGTTTGCACGCCGCCAGCCATGCGTACTTTTTTTCGATGAATTTGACGCGATTGCGCGGTCGCGGGAAGAAGGCAACGATCACAGTGAACTGAGACGCGTGGTCAACAGTCTTCTGATCTTCATCGATCAGATACAGCCAGGTGGTTTTCTGATTGCCGCCACTAACCTGGACGCTCACCTTGATCCCGCCATATGGCGACGCTTCGATGAAGTAGTATGGTTTGACCATCCCGACGAAGCAATGGTCCGCAGGTATCTCACCAATGCGCTGAAAAACACCGAAACGGAGTTCGAAGCAGAGGATTTCGTTCAGAGCCTAGCTGATTATTCCTATGCCGAGCTTGAAAAAATTTGCAACCAGGCCAAGAAAATTTCTCTTCTTGATCGCCGAAAAAGCATTTCAAAGAAAGACTTTCGTGATGCCATCCGTTACGCTGAACGCCGCAGGATGCGATTAAGGAAATTATCGAACAACCAGTGAGGCCACTGTTGGCACAATACGATCATCTGCAACTGGTCAGAGCGAAAGAGCCTTTTGCACGCCGAAAAGACGGCAGACCCGGTCCAGCGCCCAAGCCGGGAAAGGGTCACGGAGGGCAAATACGGCGCGAAGCCGATGATGCGGTCGCACGTCAACGCGCCATCCGCCCTCCCCAATTTGTCGATCCATCCCTGATTCTGAAAGTCCACATGCATGGACTGGCCATGGAGGGAGACTGGGAACAGCTTGGACTCACGTTGTTAAATACAGACGATGACAACAATATCGTCTTGTTTTCTTCAACAGATGAACTGAGCGATTTTCGCAATAGGCTGGATGCCTATGAGGGACCAACACCTGCAGGTCAGAAGAATCCGAGCTACTCCGGTTTTATCAACCGTATCGGTAGTATTAGCACACTGGAGCCGCGCGACCGTCTCGGGATCAGGATCAAGGAAGCCGGTTTTACGGAGGTTTCTGATCTTCAAGACGGCCAAGAGTACATACTCGATGTCGAACTTTGGGAGTTCGGGACGCAGGCTGCGCGTCGTCGAAAGGCAGAAGAAATCATCGCGTTCATTGAGGAGCAGGGTGGAGAGCTATACGACCACTATTCTGGGCCATCTATCACGATGATCCGGGTCAAGGCTTCAGGGCAGTCTATCAGACCGATTTTTTCTGTTCCAGAAGTAGCTTTTATTGACCTTCCACCGGAGCCGGACATCGAAGCCAATCAGATCGTCCAGTTCGCGCTAGATGATGTTCCGCCCGTTGCGCCTCTTGACCCTGATCTGCCAATCATTGCTGTGTTGGATACGGGCGTGAACGATCATCCATTCCTCGCGGATGCGATCGTCGCGCGCGAGGCCTTTCCCAGCTAGCTCGGTGAAGCAGATATTGCCGGACACGGGACGGCAGTGGCCGGTGTTGCCGCGCTTGGTGATTTAAGGTCGCAGCTCGACGGAACCTCTTTGCAACGTGTGGCGAGAATTATCTCGGCAAAGGTGGTAACGGACGAGCGGAAGTTTTTTGATCGTCGGACGCTGCCGAGCCAGATGAGACAAACGATCCAGAGCCTAAATGCAAGTCATGGATGCCGGATATTCGTGATCTCTCTCGGCGACACGAAGGCTAACTTTGAGCAAGGACGCGTTGGTCCTTGGGCAACGACGCTGGATGAGTTGGCACGTGAGTTGAACGTCCTGATCTTTGTGTCAGCGGGAAACCGGCCCCCTCGTGGCGGTACATCAGTTGAGCAAGGCGTGACCCAATATCCGGGCTATCTCCTTGAAGTCGCAAACCGTGTATGTGAACCTGCTGGAGGCGCGAACATCGTGACGGTTGGTGCATTGGCTCATGCAAACGGCATTGGCCCTCAGCATGAATTTGATGCGCATATTCAGCCCATCACCGAGCGAGATGAACCTGCACCTTTCACGCGCACTGGCCCAGGCGCCGGAGGCATGACCAAACCTGATTTCGTCGACTATGGCGGGACAATGGTTTTTGATGCCGTGGCGAGGCGTTTGCAGACGGCCCCTCATCTGGCGACGGCAGGCCTGATTACAACAAACCACGATTTCTTGCGTCAATTGCTTACAAGCAAAAGCGGCACGTCTTTCGCCGCACCGATGTTAGCGAACAGGGCTGCGCAGTTGGTCAGACGTTTCCCCGGGGCATCAGCCAATCTGATCAAAGCGCTTCTGGCGAATTCCGCGACTGTTCCAGAGGCTTCCACTCGACGACTGTTGGCTCTTGATGCGCGTGATCATTCAAGAGTCCATGGTATTGGCCTCGTCGACACCTTGCGTGCGGCCTACTCGGATGATCACCGCGTTGTTTACTTCGTGGAAGACAGTCTGGAACTGGACCATTTCGCAGTCTATCGGGTGCCAATACCGATTGAGTTTCAGACAGGAGGAAAACGCACTATTCGGGTTTCTCTGGCGTATGATCCTCCGGTGAAAAGAACCCGCGCAGAGTATATCGGCACGCGTATGAATTTTCGCCTTATTCGGGGCTGCCCGGTCGATCACGTCTTCGAGTATTTTCGCTCTCGGGTGGGAGAGGGAACGGATCCCCCAGAGATGGCGGGAAAATATGATTGTGATCTGGTGCCCAAGAAGAACGCTCGCGACAAAAACACAATCCAAAGCGCCTCGATATCGTTCTCAGCCGACACAACACAATATGGCGGTGAATATCATCTGGTAGTACGTTGCGTGGGTGGCTGGGCTATGGATCAGGAGATCCGTCAAAACTTCGCGCTGGTAGTCGAACTGGAGCACCATGCTCAAGTGCAGCTGTATGCAAGGCTACGGCCGAGATTGCGGACCTGAAGACCCCGACATTTTCTAGCAATTTTTGCGCGTCTATCGGTAATCTTCGGACTAACAAACGTCAGCTTCGAGCAAGCCGCGCTGCGGCGAACTTTGCGCTCATCGAACGGCCGGAATCGGCCGAGTGTACGGCTTCAGTCCAGATCGACGCTGCCGAGGCGCGGCGCATGGACATGCGTCCGGATTAGGAACGCAGCGCCCGCGCCCGCGATAGCGCCGAAGAGATGCGCCTCCCACGACACGCCGGGTTGGCCCGGAAGAACGCCCCAGAGAATAGAGCCATAGAGGACACCGACCACCAGTGCCGCGCCCAGCGTGATCGGGGAGCGATCCACAAGACCGCGCGCGATGAGGAAGCCGAACCAGCCGAAGACCAGCCCTGACGCTCCGATATGGATGGCGGAGCTTCCGAACAGCCAGACAAGAGCACCGCCGAGGCCGATCACCACGGCATTCACCGACAGCAAGCCTCGCGTGGTTGTTGCCACCAGCAGCCCACCCATCACCAGGAGCGGCGGCGTATTGGCCATCAGGTGCGAGAAGCTCCCATGCAGGAGGGGCATAGCGATGACACCATCTAACCCGCTGCCGTGCCTGGGGATCAGGCCGAAGGCCGGGTTCAGGCCGTAGCCGGTGATCCAATTGACAACCTGAACCGCCCAGAGCAGCGCGACAAAGGCGGCAAGCGCCGCGGTGCGCCGGAAGAAGACGCGCATATGATCCCGGTTCATCATGTTGGCGACAGTAGTCGTCCCCACAGCGCCTTCAACGGCTTTCGCGCGCTGCACAGGGTGCCACCTCCGGGAAAGGGGGTTCGCGGCGGCCAAACTCGGTAGGGCTCAAGCCAAGAGAATGGCTCCGATCTTACACGGTGTTCCCAGGCCGCAGCGGCATGATTTAACGCTCGGGGCGCTTCAACGCTTCGGCATATTTGCGGGCATTGTCGTCAATCGCGCCGTGCCAGAGCTTTGAGACAAAGGCCTGGGCGTCTTGAACGGTCATGTCCTTCAGCGAAGAGGACAGCGCCATGAAGAGCTCATCCTCGCTGATCGCGGCGGCATAGTGCATGGCGTCCGCGTAAAATGATGGATCGTTGAGAACCTGATCGCTCAGGGGCATCCGCGCGAGGTTCTCTTCCGGGATCGCCATAAAGATCGTGTCCTGAAGGTCGGTCAGATAGGCGCGGCGCGATGTGGACACCGGCTTTCCCGCCGCCTTGGCCTCCAGATATGCATGCCTTGTCCTGTCGAGCTTTGCCCTTGCATGGGTCATGATGACATCACGCTGTCGTTCAGGCAGCGCAAATCCGGTGCAACGCTGGATATGAGCAAGAAGCTCTTCAACCTCGGCGTCTACATCAAAGCTCTCGAACCACGGAGCTTTTCCCAGTCTCGCCACCATGTGCCCACCCTCGACCATTCAATAATATATTATCGTATATCATATTCAGCAGATCGCAAGCAGATGCGTGCTTCGTGCAGCCAGACATGGAAAAAGGGGAACCGTGGTCTCACGGCTCCCCTTTCGGTTCAGATCGTCTTCTCTCGCGCGCTGGTCATGCGACCAATGACAACCCCGCGTCCTGAGGCTGCTCACCGCTGTCGATGAACGGGATGATCGAGAAGGTCTGGCCACCGCGCTGCTCCTCGTTTTGCACAGCGTTGACGCGCAGGTCGCCATCAGGCGTGTTGATCAGCAGCGACAGGTAGTCATTGCCCGTGCGGCTGCTTTTGGCCATCCAGGCCGAGCCAACGCGGATCGGCTTGCCACGCGGCGAACTGACCTCGATCCGGTAGTCCGGATGCGTGTCTTCGGTCTTGTAATCGTTCTCGATCAGCATGAACTCCAGATCGAACATCATGTTGGCGATGTAGCCGGTGAAGGCGTTGTCGGCGTCCATGGCGGTGAGCTCGCCCGAGATCGAGCCGGACTTCATCAGGCCGTTCGAGACCAGCGGGATGATCTCGAATTCGCCGCTCTGGGCTGTGCGCGCTTCCTTCGTCTGCACGGCATTGACGCGGAACGGGCCCAAACCGACATCGATCTGCATCGAGATGTAGGGATTGCCGCTGGTCGTGCCGGTCTCGTTCCAGGCCGTACCGATGCGCACCTTGCGGCCAGACTTGTTGACCGCCGTCACGTCGTAATCCGGGCTGCGTTCGGACATCTTGGCCCGCGCTTCCAGCTGGATGGCGATATCAAAGCGCGTCGAGTGAATCATGCCGGTGTACTCGGCGGCTGCGGTCTCGACATTGCGGGTGAGGGTTCCTGCGAACATGGGATAGTTCCTTTTGGATTGGCCGGTGTCTGACGTTCTTGCCAGCGCATCCGGGATTGCTTTCTCGACCCCTTGAGGGATCACAAATCAGAAAGCCTGCTTTCCTTTCAGCCCCGCCCACGGGTCAGAGCTGCCGTCCGAGTGGGAATGCCCCCGCACCTCCGGGTGCTACGCCCCTCCCCTGCCCGTCTGGTCTTGATTGGCTGCCCGGATTTTCCGCGCTGTCCTTCGGTTGCGCGATGAAGAACTCCGTTTCTTTTCCGTTCAACCGTTGCCCGCTCCGGTCGGTCAGGCCGATGCAGCTACCGTTCGGCTGATAGGTGATCAGGTACTGACCGAGCCTGTCCTTGTGGACAATGTAGCCGGTATTGGCCCAATGCACGGTCTGGCCCGCATCGACGGCCGCCTTGATATCATTGAGTGTCATGCGATCCTCCTCAAGAAGAATGGTGGGGAAACGACGCAAGAAGCCCGATCTTCCAACCGGGCTTCCATACAGTATTCGTTTGGCAAACGGCCGAGAGCTGTCAGGCGCTTTGCGTGGCTTGCGTCGCGCGCGCCGCCATCCAATCCTTCAGGCCAAGAACCGTTCTTCCGGCGGCGACCTCGGAGGCCCAGGCAACCCTTGGGTCGCCGCAGGGCTCATCGCCGGAATGCCGGTCGATGTGGCCATTGGCCATCCATGGCTCGGGCTGTATCCGTCGCAGCCAGTCCGCCATGCTCGGGATACGGCCCTGACAGTCTTCGCGGACATGCTGCTCGCCGATCCAGCGCACGGGTATGTCCCGACCCGCGCTATTGGTCAGGGTCAGGCCGAAAACCCGTTCGGCCTCGAACAGGCCTTGAGCGTGGTGGCGCATGGCTCGGTGCGTGAAGAGCGCTAGGTGCTCTTTCGAGGCGTCAAACCAATCGTGCACGGCCTGATAGTCAGACGGCACCCCGCCGAATTTCCGGGCAGAGCTTTCAGCATGATGAAGCGGATGGGCCATCTCAAAGCCCCTCGTCATAGCTGTGCGAGCATTCGACATAGCGGTCCGCGTGATCGAGGATAATGCTGTCTAGTGCTATGTCCCAGGTCAGCGTGCCGTAGCCGCCCTCGTTGTTTTCGAACCCCGGGTGATGGTGATAGGCGAGCGACCAGGCGAAGTCGCCAACCTCTGTGGCAAGCGCCTCCGGCAGTTGGACCTCTGCGGGCTGCACCGTCACATCCTCGACATTGCCGGAGTCGCCATAGCCTTCGTATTCGGCAGTGACCTCGCTGATGCCAAGCGCACGTAGTTGCGCGAGCAGTTCCGCTCGGGTCGCCTTCAAGGTGGTTTCGCGCTCCGCGCGCCACTGAGCCGCCATTGCGGCATAATCGATCTGGGGATTGGTCATGGGTCTGTCCTCTCGTCTGAATTTGGGGGGACCGGGCGTGGCATTGGTCTGCACGCGCCCGGAAAGCGCAGACCGGTGAAATCCAGATCCGCGACGCCCGACCGGAAGCCCGCTTTGACTTTTCAGGCGGCTTGTTCTGCCGCTCTGGCGGCTTCCTGCCCCACGATCCGGGCCAGAATGCTTCCCGTATCGATCCCGTCACCATGCGGCAGGAACACCCGCAGCTGGAAGGCGATGATCTCGGTAAAGCAGCCGAGGGCCTTGAGGCCGTCGATCATGCCCCGATCCGCGCCGCCCAGCTCGAGGCGCATCTCGCCTGCGACACGGCGACGGGTCAAGGTGAGACCCCGGCCCAGATCGACAGGCGCGGTGGTGCCGAGGGCGGCGGTCAACATCTCCTGCGGCGTTTGCGGGTTGGAGACGAGGAAGCGGGCGCGCAGCGCGGCCGCCCCTTCCTCGCTCAGCGTGCGCCCGATCATCGGCGTCGCCCCGTCCGGCGTGACACGGTAGATGCGCTCATTGGTGGTCGGGATGTCCTTCCAGATCGGCAGCAGCAGCCCGGTCAACAGGTAGAGCTTGGTCGTGGTGGTTTTTGGCAGGGATGCGGCCTCGGCATCCCAAAGCCGTGCAAACTCGGGTCTGCCGATGTCTTCCCAGGCCGAGGACTCGAACCGCATCTCCTCCAGATAGCTCGACCCGTTTGGCCGCACCGCCTTGCGCATCAGCGTGACAATATCTTCGTCATACATCTGCATGGGGCGCGCCGAGATGAGCGCTGCGCGACCGGAGGCGCGGTTGACCATCGGTAGCTTGTCCGGATTGCGCGACATAGCCTCTTCGGCCCCAAGGACGTGGACCGGGTCCGTCACCTCGAGCCCGATGATCCGCGTCACGGCGCCGGATTTCGGGCAGGTCCAGAGATCCTCGGTGGAAACCTGTTCGATCCTTTCGCCGCGCAGGGTTTCCACGCCGAGATCCAGCGTGCCTGCCACGCGCGCCCGTTCGGTCTGATCAGCGATCCGGCGCATGAACTCGGCAAAGAGCGCGTTCTGCATGTGGATGGGAAGGGCCAGAACCCGGTTGAGAAACCGCTGGATCGGGGGAAGCTCCTCAAGGAGCACCCCGTCCTTGTCGATCAGCCGCAGGACCGTCCAGTCGGTGAAGCTCTCGTAGCTCATCGCCTCAGCGCGCCCGGCGGCAAGATCGGCGAAATACCCACGCAGGGCCGCCCGTGCGATCGGGCTTTCGAGATTGTCCTCCTCGCGGAACATGCCTTGCGAGCCGGTCTCGCGCTGGCCCTTCGTCAGGGCCCCCAGCTGGTCGAGGCGTTTGGCTATAGTTGAGGTGAAGCGTTTCTCGCCATGCACATCCGAGGTGCAGACCCGGAAGAAAGGCGCGCTGACCTGGGCAGAGCGATGCGTGCGGCCGAGCCCCTGGATGGCCGCATCGGCGCGCCAGCCGGGCTCCAGCAGGTAGTGCCGCCGCCGTTTCTGGTTCTTCGCCGTTTGCGCCGCGTGATAAGAGCGTCCCGTGCCGCCGGCATCGGAGAAGATAAGGATGTCCTTCTCACCGTCCATGAAGTCTTGGGTTTCGGATGAATTGCTGCTGGCGGCGCGCTTCTCGATGAAGAGATGTCCATCCTCGGCCTTGAGAGGCCGGATCGATCGGCCCGTGACTTCCGCGACGGCCTCGTCGCCAAAAGCCCAGAGGATCTGATCCAGCGCCGAAGGGATCGGGGCCAGCGTCATCAACTCCATCATGGCCGCGTCACGCAAAGCGAGCGCCTCGCGCGAGACAACGAGCGCGCCGGTCTCGTCCCTGAGCGGCTCGGCCACCACATTGCCGTCGATCTCAACGAGCTTCTGCGCGTGGATCGGGAAGGCCTGTTCGAGGTATCCCAGAACATAGTCGCGCGGCGTCAAGGCACCCTCGACGAGTTCATCCTCCGGGTCCATCGTCTCAAGCCGGCGTTTCAGCAGGCTCTCACCCGTCGAGACCACCTGGATGACGCAAGCCTTGCCCGCCGCCAGATCATCCTCAATCGCGCGGATGATGGTCGGCGCTTTCATGCCCATCAGGAGATGGTTGAAGAAGCGCTGCTTCGTGCTCTCGAAGCGGGACTTGGCCGAGGCACGTGCGGCGGAGGCGTTGGTCTCCCCCGAGGCGTCGTTGACACCGGTCGCGGTCAGTGCCGCCTCGAGATTGTGGTGGATCGTCCGAAACGCACCCGCATAGGCGTCGTAGACCTCGATCTGGGCCGGGGTGAGCGCGTGTTCGAGCACGTCATACTCCACGCCGTCGAAGCTGAGAGCGCGGGCCGTGTAGAGCCCGAGCGTCTTGAGATCGCGCGCGACCACCTCCATGGCGGCGACACCGCCGGCTTCCATTGCCGAGACGAAACTCTCGCGGCTTGGGAAGGGATACTCTGGCCCCTGCCCCCAGAGCCCCAGCCGCGCGGCATAGGCCAGGTTGTGCACGCTCGTGGCGCCCGTGGCCGAGATGTAGAAGACGCGGGCGCGGGGTGCTGCCAGTTGCAGCCGCAGGCCCGCGAGGCCCTGCTGGGAGGGTTTGACCCCCCTGCCCTGCTCGGACCCGGCAGCGTTCTGCATTGCATGGGCCTCATCGAAGGCAAGAACGCCGTCAAAGTCTTCACCTATCCAGTCGAGAATCTGGCTAAGCCGCGTGGTGCCGCATTTGCCCGCGGACCGCAGCGTGGCGTAGGTGACAAAAAGGATACCATCGCCCATCGGGATGGACTGGTCCGGTTTCCATTTGGAGAGCGGCTGGATGTCGGCTGGCGAGCCGCCGAGATCGGTCCAGTCGCGGATGGCGTCCTCGATGAGCGTGGCGGATTTGGAGACCCAGATCGCCTTCCTGCGCCCGGAAAGCCAGTTCACCAGGATCAGCCCCGCGCATTCGCGCCCCTTGCCGCAACCGGTGCCGTCGCCGAGGAAATAGCCGAGGCGATAGGCACGTGCGTCTGGATCATCATCGGCGCGCGTCAGCTTGGTCTGGTCCTCGTCGATGGTAAACCGACCGGGCAGATCACGCCCATGGGCTTCATGCGCCATGATGATGGTCTCGAGCTGCGCCTCGGAGAGATCTCCCTGCTCGATCAAACGTGCGGGCAGGCGCAAGTCATCACTGCCCGTGTTTGAGGGCATGGGTGGGGCAACCGAGGCCATGGCGATGCTTTCAACGAGCGGCGTGGGATGTTCCTGCGCACCCGCAATCTCAATCCGCTGCGGACGGTAGTGCGCATAGATGTCCGAGATCGGCGTGTTGTCGCGCGGGGCCTCAAAGCTTGTGAAGCTGAGCGGACGGACGGCATTGGCCCGGGATTTGGAGGCGGCAACAGGCGCAGCGGCGGTCTTGCGCGGGGCGGAGGATGGAACGGTCGCCCGAGCATGAGGGAATGCTTCAGCCCGCTGGGCGGGGCGCATCTCGGTCCGTGTTGCGGCCACGGCGTCGACATATGCCAAGGCTTCATCCAGATCCCGGACATTGGCGCGGATCATCTCGCCGTCCTCCTGCACCTTGTCGAAGACCATGAGCTGTGTTTCGACAGAGGTGCCGAGCTTGCGATAGACCTGTCCCGGCATCGTCAACGCCAAGCGCGGCGTCAGGAGACCGCAGGCGCGGGACCAATGCGCGGCATCGCGTTCGGGCGTGAATCCCGGCGGCATGATCGCCACCAGCCGCCCGCCGGGCGCGAGACGCTTTGCAGCCCCGATGAGATGTTTTGCAGCGATGTGCTTGTCGCGGGAACGATCGACCGAGGAGGCGAAGGGCGGGTTCATCACAACGACGTCGGGTAGAACCGGCATCTGAAGCAGATCGTCGATATGCTCGCCGTCATGGCCCGTCACCTCGCCGCCGAAGAGGGCCCGCAGGAGGCGCTGGCGAAAGGAGTCGATTTCATTGAGCAAAAGCGTGACACCGGCCCGGGCGGCGAAAGCAGCCAGGGCACCGGTGCCGGCCGACGGCTCCAGCACGGTCTCGCCCTTGCGGATCGCCGCAGCCCGCAAGACCAGCGCCGCAAATGGCAGCGGCGTGGAAAACTGCTGCAGCCGGATCTGCTGCTCTGACCGGCGCGTTTCCGTCA
>FYBJ01001736.1_pt1 | contig 24560 bp, 29 predicted proteins | sample 1134611 | NCBI WGS metagenome assembly FYBJ01 (sample SAMEA104116008, study PRJEB20421) | marine metagenome | isolation source: marine | reverse complement strand
ATCCTATAAAATGAAACATACCGAATTATAGATATTAAAAGACCAATATAGTCCTTAAGTCGGTTGGCTGTTCCATTGCTCCCCAAACCCGTTAACCAGTAGTGTTGTATGGCTAAAAACCGCTCCATGTCCTTCACATCGTGGGTTGCTCTTGCGCGATGAAGGGCTTCCATAGTGTAGTAATGTAAAACCTTGTCTTTTTGCTGCCAGGACAGGCTGGAAAAGGGAATTTTCTTTTCCACTTTTTTTGGCTTCTCATCATTGGGAAGGTTGTACCATAAAAATCCTGCCGGCTGATTTTTATCAAAGGCCAACGCCTGACTGTTGCTTCCCAGAAGCGTCAGTCCTAACATCAGCGTTTTTAAAATTCCCAAACGCACCCTAGTCATTTATCCCTCCCGCATGATGTTTAAGATACTCATCCGTTTTAGCGCGCGCCGTCTCACCCTGTAGCGGTTTAACCCGGGCCCGGTAATCACTGACAATGCCCTGCAATGCAGCCTGCATTTGAGGGGTATCAAATTGAATGCGACTGATTTCTGAAGGGGTCAGCCCTCGACAATCCGCTTTGTTGACATTTCCCCAAACGGCCCCGAAACTCAAACCAAGCTGTCGCCTCGCTTCCACTTGAACAATACGGGCAAGCTTTGATTGAAAGACACACCAGGACTGCCTTTTTTCAACGCAACGCCTTTTCCCGAAAATCTTTTTTCTTTTAGAACAATAAGTATTTCCACCAGAAACCACCTGAGCACGCCCTTCCCTCTGCGCCTGATGCAGTGCTTTTTCTTCTTTCGATGCACTTAAGATGTCCTGGTCTTTCAGGCAGAAATTGACCCGGTTGGCTCGAAAGACTGTCCTGCAGGTCGTGTTCTTTGCCTTAAAAATCCCTGGCACCCCACTTTGCAGCTGACCGTCTCTCACATCCTGAGCAACGCTGCCCAGGGCCCCGAGCTCCACCGCCCCTTCTGAAAAGTCCTGGCTTTCTTCCTCTTTGACAGGAATACACGCCCCATCACTGCACGGGGCCTGTTCATCCTGGTTTTGAGCTTTTTCCAGATCATCTTTAGCCTCTTGCTGTGATGCCTCATCCAAAGGTGTTTCTTTGTTTTCATCCGCTTTTCGATAAATCTCCAAAGCCTCTGAATGTTGTTCTATATAACGTTGTCCTGCTGCTTCCAGCTCACCTTTTGCAGAAGGTTTTAAGTCGGCCTCCCTGGGGCTTTGAGTAAATTCAGGAAGCTCGGCTGCATTAAATTTCTGAAAAAGTGATGCGCCCTCACCTGATTTTTGTCTTGCAAAGGCCAGTGCATCGTCATAATCGGTTGCAAAAACAGCTGCAGAAAAAAACACTCCGATAACCAGGATGGTGCCTCGATTCATAACACCCGTCCTTTTAAATCGCCTCGTGCATTAATCAGCGTCAAAGCATCCATTAAATCGATATTGCCGGAGAGCACATCAAAAACATCCCCCACGTTCACGACCAAAGCAGGCACGTCCTCGATGTTGAAATCTTCAAAGGCAACCGGATCAATCTGTATGGACAGCTCGGGATACGCTTTGGCCAGTATCGACAAGCGCTCTGCAGTCGCTCGCATACTGTTTTCAATAAGCCCATTAAACACCAGGGTCACGTTCAGTTTCTCAGCCGATTCCATGCTCTGTTTCAAGAGATTTTCAGGCATGGAGAAACTGACAAAAAGGCGCTTGTGAACCGTTTGTGAACCGTTTAGCCTCTCTTTTGACTCGCCTGCCTGCACCAGGGAATGAACAAGCAGCAAAAAGGTGAAAAGAATTACGCGCATCGTTTTCTCCTTAATAAGGCCAGTGCTTTAAAATGGTTTAAGGTCACAAGCAACAGAAAGATAAAAAGCGCGGTACTCAACCCAAAAAAAGAGGTTTTGTCAGACAGCTGATAGCCATAACTCAATAAAATGAGCGGCAGGAAACATTTTATAAATGCCGTTATCCAAACCAGCGATGTTGTCAGGCCCTCTGAGAAATAGCCCCTCCCCTTCCGAAACGAAGTGACAGAATCGTCAACCAGCGGCAGGACAAAAATAAAAAGAATACATGCAGCAAAAAAACCTGAACACAAAACAAAGATAAACAGTTTTTCAAAATGCTCTAAAAATTGCTGCTGAACAGCTTTCGGTGAGAAAATCACATACACCAGCATCGCAATGGATGCATAGTACACTGCAAAAAAACAGACTGATATGAATGTTGTTCCGAACTTCAGTTTGTTACCCGACATAATGTTTCTCCTTCATATTATAAAAATGTGCAATTTCGTTTTCGCCACACCAGAAAACCGTATTGATCCATTTGATGGGGTTTTATTTTTCCAGCCTCCATTTCAAGTGCTGAAAACCCTGATGGATAACAATGCCGGCCATCGGCCACCTGATTGACAAGCTCGTATCGATAACGTGATTTCGGTGTGACCGGAAAATTAAAGGTCTGACAGGTCAAGCCATCTTTTCCAATCGAGTCACTGATCATCTGCTGGCGATGCAGCTTGTAGTTCATGCGTTCTGCCAGCAGAAAGGCCATTTGCACCGGTGACTGAGGGGATGTGATATGTCCTGTTAATGGATAGTGCGAACCATGGGCCCCGGCACACCAGAAAAGGCTGTCCAAAGGCGTTTTTAACGTTGTTGAAGACAGAGCGTCTGCACTGCAGGCTGCCTGAGCAGCAGGATTGGCAAAAAGGGCCGCATCGGGATTGATGATCATCGCAAGCGAAGAATCGCGCCAGGTGGGATCGAGCTCTGTCATCCACAACACATCAAAGTCGCCACCTTACTGACACCCCAAAGAGGTCAGAAGATTAAGCCAGACCATCAAAGGATATTTGTACCAGTGCACATGATAAAAGGCCTGGCGCTCAGCATCACCACTCTGAAGCCTGCCGCCCTGTTTATGGCTTTTGGAAAGCTTCACCCCGCCTAAATTCACAAAACAGTACGGCGTATCGGTAATATCAGCCAGCGCCATGGGCTCCCAGTACCCAATCTGAAGCCCTACCCTTGAACCACAGCTGTTGATAATATTTTTCGGGTTTGAGGTATCTTTTAAGCCATCACGGTTTTTCACAATGGCTGAATTGCCAATGGTCAAAGGAAAAAGGCAGCGGTAACAGATATCTTTAAACGGGTTTACAAAGTGTCCATCACATTTTTGAGCCATGACAAGGCCAGGAAAACACAAAACCGCCAGGATAAATACTCTAAATTTCATGGCCATTCTCTCTGATAACAGGTTCTTCAATGAGTAAATCGTTGCCTTCTCGTCTCACCCGTGCCGGCACCTGTGTGATGGAAAAACGGTTACAGATAACCCCGCTCTGATCAAAATAAACGGTGCTTTTCAATATATTTTCAGCAATAGACACGCTGCCGCCCGTTAGAATAAAACGAAGGGAGCGTCTGCTTTTTTTCGCCTGCATCCAGGCCCATCGAAGCTGGGCCTTGTCATCGGCATTCAAAAATATCAGTTCAGGCTGATAATCAGGCATCAGCGTTAAGACATTGATGGACTGATTAACCGGCACCAGCATGTTTCCATTACGATCCAGAATGTCTTTATGGACAGAGGCGACAGGCGTATACCTGTAGGTCTTTCGCTTTTCACCGCGTTTTAAATCAAGTGCCCTGGGTCTGTCGGAGTAACTGCGGGCCCTTCCTTGCCATTGTCTTGCCATTTCTTCGGTATTTAGCTCAGACGCTTTTAACTCCATTACTTTTAAAAGGCTTTTTTCTTTAACAGGCCAAATGTCCCCTTCTACGCCAAGATTTTTTGCTAAAGCAAAAGGCGCTGTTGCCATAAACATGAAAATAAGAGTCGATTTCAGGGTCAATTTCATGCCGGTCCTCTCTTGCTTTTTTTCATCGTTTTGGCAATCTGGCTCATCAGTATTCCGGTCATATCCTTCGCGCCGGTATAAACGGACGTTTTCGGCACGATTATCCAGTGGTGGTTAATGGATGCCTTTAAAAGCGCATCATCAATGGCCTGAATAAATTCCTTCGTAAGCCTCTGAGCTCGATGGTCATCCACCTTTTTTCGCTGAAGCTCTGTTGCAAATGCACTGACTGCCTGTCCTTTATCAAACACCACAACCTCTGGTGAAGAAGAAAAGCACAGAATCCCTGCAGTCATTATCAGGCCTGCAAAAAAACAGGCGAGATGCAGCCAGTATCCTTTTAATCCATTTTTAAAACGCGCCGGTTTCATCATCTCACTCCCATCTGTTCGACAATCGTTTCAACCGCCTCATCGATTCCCATCCCTGAATTGACCAGACGCTGGAGCGCATCAAATTCATTGCCTTTGGTTGAAAACAAAATACGGGAAAAAGGATCGGCAAAATAACGATGAAAGGTATATCCCTTGCCGTATTGAACCATCACCGACGCAAAGCCCTGCGCTCCGGCCTCGCCGAATTTTTTTAAAAGATATTGCTGCTGCTCGTTAAATGCTTTGGGGTTATTGCTGATAAAATCCTCTAAATCACCAGGTAACAGTACATGATCGATTGCCGAGCAGGCTTTGATTGCCCTCCCCTGGGGTGTGGCGTTCAAATCTTCAAGCAATTGCGTGATAACACCAAAGCCGCCGTTATGTTTTCTGGCGGTTCGAAAGCCCTGCATGATAAAGTTCGCCGTGATTTCATTATCCCCTCCGGTTAAATACTCCCATGCCTCATCAATCACACAGCGCTTGCACCTGTCGCGCGGGCCATGGTAGAACTGCCCCTGAATAATCACTATCATGACAAACATGACAATCTTTAAGAGCTCTTTATTTTTTTTCAGGGAGCCAAGCTCAAAAACCACAAAAGGGTTGGAATAAAATGCCGGGGTCTGTCCATTGAACATGTGCCCATACAGATTTCCCGTGGTGAATTTTTTCAAGTGCGTAATTAAATCAGACAGGCGTATATCACCGCGGTGCTCTGTTTTTAGGAGCACCGCAAGACTTTCAACAACATCATCAATTGAAGCTTTGGCCTTTTTAGATGTCCAGGCCATGATGACGGCTTCCAGCAGATAGTCCATCTGGATGGACTCAAGAGGCGATGAGGGAGAGGCCATAATCGCCAGGAGATCCCGAATCTGAATACAGTTATCTACCCGCTCCCCATCCACTTCGATATAACCCTCAAAATCAAAGAGCGTAAACGGATTGAGCTGTATTGTGGTGGCATCGACATAAACACCACCCAACGCATGACATAAGTGCTTATAAGAATCACCAATATCAATGACAAACACCTGCTCGCCCTTGGCAAGCGCATTGGCCAGGCGGTTTTGCTCAAGGTGTGATTTTCCTGAGCCCGAAGTTCCTCGCGTGGTGTAATTGTAGTTACTGATGGGCAGATGCTTGTCATCAAAGGTATCCACAAAAGCTATCTGATGGCGAAACGTAGGGAGAAGCATCCCCTGTTTTGCTCCCTTGAAATCAGCGACAACCGGCAACAGGCTTGCGACATTAACATTCGTTAAGGTCTTGGTTTCATCCAGCGTTTCAAGCCCCCTCCAAAGCCCTTCTGAAGGAATAAACGGCAAGGACGATAAGAAGCGAAGCCACTGTGTGCATCGGGCCGGACGGATTTTAAAGTTCAATGCCCGGTAACTCTCTACCGCCTCGGCAACATGATGCTTTTGCGATGTTTCATCGGTAAACAGCACCAGGTTATAGCAGGTAGGAAACAAAGCCAGCTCATCCCGAGAAAGCCCTTCATTCACTTCACCCCAGTCCTTCAGTTCATCCTTTAAAAAAGGGTTCATGAAATTTTGATCGCCATTATTGTTTTTATTCAGGCTGTAGGTCATGCCCTTTGCCTTCGCACGCATTTTATTCTGGTTTTTGCCGTGGATGGCAAAGGAAATTAAGAAAGGACAGGAAATGTTTTTTTTGGCCTCATACAGATTGGCAAACAAATCCGGCGTCTGCATCAAAACAAATTGTTCCGGGTATTTATGAAGCTTTAAGCTGACAGCAGTGGTTTTTGTGGAGCGCCCTTTCTCATCAGGAACATCCATATCTATAAAATCATCAAACACACTAAGGGCCGCACCTTTTTCAAGGTATTGCTCAATTAATGAGGCATCTTCAGACAAGGGCTCGATACGGGGCCATTCAATGCCGCCTCTTTGAGGCGTGACCAGAGCTTTCAGTAAAATACCGAGACTCATCGCATCCATCCGGCGGTTATCAATCCCCATGACCTGCAGTTCCGATTGAATGTCATTCATTAATGAAGACATCATCGACTCGTTCCCATATCCTTTTTTTACAGAAAAAAAGACAAATACCCGGTAATCACAAAGACAGGCAGAAACGCCTGCGTTATTTTTATATCCGTTATGAATGGCATTCTTATGATACTCAATGCTTTTTTGAGCAAGCTTCTGATAAAGCCCACCTTTTTTTAAAAAAGGCGCATAGCCTTCATCAATCACCTCGCCGACCATTCCATGCTTGTACATCATGAACTGGGCAATCACCCCATCAGGCAGTTTGTTTTTCAATAAATCCGCCAGGGACTTTGATAAAGATTCACTGGCCCCGGAAAGCGGTGCAAGCTCAAAACCAAACCCCAGGCTTTGCGCGTTATAAAAAAGATTCTGATGAGAAGACTCATAAGGGAGCGCGGCTTTCAAAAGGGTTCTGTCCACAGACAGTGAGGCGTTCACGTCCGCCCTGGCCCTTGAAGCCCCGTCCACCTCATAACCCTCCCCTGCCATTTGCGCGATTTTTGATAAGATTTTCACGCCATAATCTTTAATCGGAGCAAGCATCCTATGCCTCCTGGGTTCTATCATTTAAAGCGACTCTGCGTTCAGGCATGAGCCGACCGTTATTTTTATGTGGGGCAATCCAGATGGTTCCTGCCATGTCTTTTTTCCTTTCCATGATTTCACTTCGCTGATATACCGGCTCTTTCTGATACATGCCTTTAGGTTCTGTCATGGCATTCACCTCATCGATGGTCAGGCAGCTGTCACCTGCCGTCTGATCACAACCAAGCTCGCTGTTCATCGTTGAACAGCTGCTTAGAAAAACAATTCCTGCCAATAACAACATCATTTTTGTTTTCATATCAGTTACCCCTGTGTTGACGGTTGCTGGGCGGCGCTGTAATCGAGCCCGCTTTTGTTAATTTCTTCAAGAATGGATGCAGGAATGCCCGCATCCTTTGTTGAGTAGGATGATTTATCGACCCCTTCATGAAGCCGCTCTTTTTGTTCATCCTCACTGGATGTCAGGCTAAAGCCATCTTCAAATACGATATTGACCAGATTGCCGGCCCCGACCTGAATCACAGGATGATACTGCTCGGCCCGCTTGATGTAGTACCTGGACAGCTCCTCTCCCGTTCCAGCCAAAGCGCTTGCTCCACCTGCGGCCAGGGCTCTATCACTGGGTAAAAACGAAGTCGCACCATAAGGACTGTAAGTTGTCACGCTTTGCATATTGCCAACGATTTTCCCCGCAGACTCAATCCCTTTTCCAATAAAGGCCCATTTGGCAACCTTGTCATCACGCATCGTCACTTTGCCTTTTATTCCGACTTTTCCAGCAAAAAACGCCCATCCAACCACCGGCCTGTCCAGAATGGGCCGTCCTTTTTGAACGCAGGAAATTTTCTTAAGCCTGACATAGGCCCGTTCGCTTGAAATATCACCGTAGGTGCTCGCTGTCACAAAACATCCCTTTAATCGTGACCGTGCGTTATTGGGAAGCGTTCCTTCGCTAATCAGTTTAAAAAGCATGACGCCATTATTCTTTTTAGCGCCATTCACGGAAGCATCAGCATCCGCTCCACCTAATACAACCGCCTTGGCGAAGGTTCCGCTCGGTACATAATTTTTTTCATTTTTACTGAACTCCCGAGGTTTTGGCCGCGGGTAATCAAAGCTGACCGTATGAATACGGGGCGTTTTATTTAATTGATGCAGAGGTGCAGAAACAGACGCGCCACCATTGAAATCAAGTGGATTTAAATCACCGTTTGAAGCAAGTAAAGCAGCTGTTGTTCCATCGGTTTTGATGCTCGCCTTGTTCATTTCCTGTTTTAGTTTTTCAAGCAAAGCATCTTCCATTTTCTGCTGCTCGGTCAGCATTGAATGCTTCTCTTCTTTTTTTGTTTTATTTAACAGTTCTTTTAAACTGGAAAGCTCTTTTTTCAAGTCTGTAATTTCCATCTGCTGGGCTGTCATTGCACTCGATGCATCAGCATCTGCGAAGGTATCATCCACAATGCCGCTAAAAACGCGCTCTGATTTTTTATTTTTATTCTCAGGAGGTTCTGATGGGCCGGAAAAAAGCGTGAACAGGGAAATCACCACAATCACCACGATTGCAGCGATGGATACCATGTTCTTGTACTGCTTTGCCCGGTGTTTGAGATTGAGATTAAACTTAGCCATGAGCGACCTCCAATACCCTAACCACATCAACGGTTTGATTGGGGTAAATCACATTGTTTTTCACCATCAGCGCGCGAGTCGCTTTCACTTTAAACCAGCTCTCATCAAAGGAAATAGGCTTTGAAGAACGGTTTATTAGATGAAATTTCTGTGAAACCATGTTTTTGTCAGACAATGACCAAACAAGCTCGGCCTTCAATGAAGGCTTTAAGTACACAGAACGGACCTTGGTGGTATTCGCCTGATAGCCTTTTAACTTTTCTTCACGCTCGGTGGAGGCTATGAGTGATTTTATTTTCTCAGCATATAAATCACGTGGCCTCGCTTTACGACTTAACACTTTTTGCGAAGCCCCTTTCTCAATAAAGCGAATGGTCTCCCCGGCAGATTCTGCCACCGAGACCAGTGCTGAAAAGTGACGCCCGCCTTGAGTGGTTACAAAAATCGTAAAGGGCCTGTCATCCAGAACATCGAGATAAACACTGCCATCCTCATCCCGTTCGACACTGAGATGCTTTTGAGGAAATCGAAGCCTGGTGATTTTGTCTTTTTCTACTAAAAGACGGTTGTAATTATCCCTGCTGACTTGAATGCTGACATTTTCATTTTCCTTCACAGGTACAACGGTTTCAGCAACTGCAGCCTCTGTGCTTAAGAAAAGAAATATCAACGATAAGGTTTTTAGAAGAAATTTATCCATGACGTTTATCCTCTACTTTTTCAAATGAAACAATGGCAGGACGGCCAAGGTGGTACCGGTACTTAAGGCGGTAGTGAACCTTGATGTCAGGCAAGGCCCGTGAACCGACATACCGCTTTAAATGACCGGAAACCAGCGAGGTCAACTGTTCCGGGTTGGTTTGAACTGACTGGATATCAAAAGAGCTTGATATTTTATTTTTCAGCACCTGCTGCTGCTCTTTTAAAAGCACCTGACTTAAATCATGGTAGGCATCCGTGCTGACATAATTTAAAAGTCGGGCGTGGTTGGCTTTCACCGTACCTGGACTGACATTAAAGCGGGTTAAAACGAAGTTCTCACTCAACTGATTGATGTAATGAATATCAACCTCGCTTCCACTTCGTACATACCCCTGATTACCAAAAAACGGGGTGACTTCAACTTTCTCGTGCAACAGGGCATACCAGCATAATCCTGCCAGCATGACATTGCTGACGATCATGACGACCGCAGTCACCACCCAGAAGTTCAGTCTTTTTTTAAGCGTGTCTTCTTTGCTTGCATTATAATATTCCATGAGTTCTCCTTAAGAAATCCAATACCTGTTTGATGAATCAGGAAGTCGGGGCAAAATAAATCGGGTCAGGCCATGGGGAAGATACCAATAGGCCAGTACCAGCAAAAATCTGGGCCCCTGATTTTTTTTAAGCATTTTAATTCCTGCCATTAATAAAAATGCAGATAAAATCACAACCACCTTCTGACTGCTGAGTGCCACAAACAACGTCGCTGTCAAAGCGATGATGACTTCATCAACCGTCAATCCAAAGTAACGTTTTGGATGATTTAAATGTGACAGGATTCTGTGCTCGGTATTGGCGGCCATGACTTATCCTTTAAAAACGTAATGTTTAATAAGGAAAACCGGAACGAGCGCTGTGATGAATACCCCGGTAAAGACAAGGGGGTTTTTTGATTTCATTGCAGCGATAGTTGAAAGACCAATGTCTGCCAGGATAAAGATTTTCCAAAACCCGGCTTCTGAACCAAAAATTCCCTGCAAAGACTCGCTCATGAAAGTTCCCACCACATCATCACCTGTACCGTCAGCAAAAACCGGCGCAGTCATTACCATGGCAGAAATCATGCAGACAAACCGCATCATGGCGCACTTTAAATCGACTAATTTTTTTACAATTTTCATCGTTTTCTCCTTGTTTTAGGCAAAAAAATCCCCTTGAGCACAAATCTGCCCAATAAATAATCATTTTAGGGGTTGTCAGTGAATAACAGTTATGGGTTTAGATGGTTTTTTGGGTCATAAAATCCTCCCTGGATTGAAACAGTTTTTTCAATAATTTTTGCTGTTCAATCAACTGAGTGAGCTGGACATTAATTTTTTTAAGCTCATTAATTTCCACCGCATCAATCGATGCTTTGTAGGCTACAGGTGAACTGCCCAAATAAGATATAAACATCCGATAAGTGCTGGAATTTGTGACCATGGTTCCAAACAATTTAAGAAAATCGCCTTCATCTGTATATTTTGAAAGACTTTCTTCTTTTTCGCCGGCCAGCTTAATGTCTGCTACTTTAATATCAGCTACCTTTAACCCCATCTGATGCCTGTCACTGGTCGATGAACCCTCAGCAAACAGCAATGATGAAAATATCATCAATATAAAAGCCATTGATTTCATGATAATTTTACCTCCTTATTAAAAAATACCCGCAATGGCGTGTGCAAGATTCTGCTCAAGCACCGGTCTTGCGTCTGCAAATTTCAAATTGACTTTATCTGCATTGGATACAATACGGGTTCGGTAGCGTTTGAAATTCGTTTCTTCTGAATACTCCTGGGTTGTCCTCGTTGCAGAGCCGTTTTGAAGGTTGGCCTGTGATGTCTGGGTGATTTTCCGGTTAGTTCTTTCACTGATTTGAACATCGGTAATCATTGCATAGTTCACATCTTTAACGAGTGCGTCTGCGGCAACGCTTGCCAATCCCCCGGCAAGACCACCAGCCAGCATGGCGTTACTGTTGTTAGTCAGTGCTCCGATAGTGACTCCGGTTCCAATACCTGCCAGTGCGGAACCAAACCCCGAACCGATGGCCGACTCAGAAGCCCTGCGACTCATCTGCCCTACTTTTAAAACATTGGCCTGAATCAGGTAATGCGCACGGGAAGGACTGTTCACGACCCGATACCCATGAGATTCAAGATTGGATTTTAGTGGCTTGCTGAAATTGATGTTCTGATCAGAAGTATTCTTAACCGAGATGTAGACTGTTTTCTTATTATTAGAAACCGGATCAAGAAAGATAGACTCTGACATTTTGGTGCTCGTTGCAAGTTTCCCATGTTCAAGAGCCGTTTGCGTTGCAGCACACCCCACCAGTTGACCGGCAATGATGGCAGACATCACAAATTTTAATGGCTTCGATATTGTTATTGTTTGTTTATTCATTAAACGTTTCCTTTTTAAAATCCACTCAATTTTTTTAATACGACTTGACGCCTTATTAATGGCTTTCTTTTTTTCCAAGAAGCTGAACGTTTCTCACCACAATGCTTGTGCTTTTTCTTTTGGTTCCATCATTGTCTTCGTAGTCGTCAATTCTTAACGCTCCCTCAATAAAAACCTGTTTGCCTTTTTGTAAAAGGCTGGCAAGTTTTGTTCTTTCACCAAAAAACACTAAATTAAAGAACTGGGTGTCTTCGACAACTTCGTCATTTGATTTGTATTTTTGATTGACTGCAATGCTTGCCGTTGCGACTTCATTGCCATTTTTATCAAAGTGATTGGGTTCACTTGTGATATTTCCTATTAGTTGAACGCTATTTAAATATGCAGTCACTTTCTTTCCTCCATCGTTATTAAATGCATTTAGGTAAAAATTTACTCAAATGATCCTTTACCCTAACCGCTAACTCATTATGTTTACTTCTCCTTGATTCTTTTGCTGCAATAATGAGCATTCGATTTGTCTCAGCATCAATCCTAGCGGTTATGTAAATATCTTTTTCTTGTTTTTGAATTTTTTCGTCCATTTTCTTCAAACCTTTTTTGATTCGTTTTTACTTAAAAATTGATTAATTTACACATGAAATTTAATCATAGTTGACATCCATGCTAAACTACTTTAAAAATTGTTATATATAATTGGTTTAAAAAACCAATTTTTAATCGGTATTTTTATTGACCACTCAGGAGCAGGCATGTTTTCATCAATAGATGAAGGAAAAGGTACAGTTAGGACAACATGGAAAGAAGTGAGAGATCGCTTTGAAAAGGTTGACCCTCACCTGACAAAATTAATTGATAATGTCTCTCCAGATGAAAATTTTCCAATTTATTTGCTTTATTTTCCCTATGGGATGTTGAAAGGTGATACAAATGATTCTTATCTCCCATTATCAAATGGAGATGTAACAAAACTATCAGATCCTAACATCGATAAAACAATCTTAGATGACTTAGGCTATGGAATGCACTCTTCCCCTCTCGGGATTATTCTAGATAAATACATTGAGTATTTCATTGAATTCAACGAACAAGCTTTCCCTTATTTGATTAGTGGACCTGGAACAATCTTTAACAAGGGGATTTTGTTCACAAATAAAGGCATCAGAAATTACAGCCCGAATGGAATTTTAAAAGCAACTTCAGGCAGCAGAACCGCCTTTATGCTGCCTAGCATAAACAACCAAAATGGAATAAGCAAACTTTCAAAAGAAGTTAATAAAAAACTAATTACTCCCAGAAAAACTTCAGAACATTTTAATTTGTTTAAAGAAATTAATGGACACTCAAATAAGCCATGGTATTCATGCCTTGCATATTTTTCGAAAAATTGGATATCTCATATCCTCACTGATCATAATTGGGTTGAAATAAAAAACTACATCATCGAAGGAAAAACAAATAAAGATTCCTTTAATGCAAATAATACTTTTTTTGAAGTATTCTGTTCTAGAGTACAAAAAGATAGAAATTTAAGACTAACAAGCCCTTATTTAACAAATACCGCCATACATCTTATTAAAGTTGCTTTAGGTGAATTCCCTGGTTATATGCCAGCCGTTAATGAAGATAAACTTCCATTAGAAAATATCCAGATGGTTATTGAAGATGCTTTTCAATTAAAGAAAACACCAACTGTTATGATTCCCCATTCTCTTATATTTGAAAAGGAACAACATCCTGTTTATTATTCTTTACAATATCCGACAACTCATTATTTTTTACTCAAAAAAAATGAGCGAGTCACCGCTAATAATGAAATTGATACCATTGATGATATTCTTTGTAATTTACTTGATGAAATGTCTAAAGAAGGATCACTTCTTGAGGGGACTGTATTTGCAGATATTCCAAAAAACATTGATTTCAACTATTTTCACAATTACCCACCCAAAGAAAGTAAATTAATTAAAAATTCACGCCAGCTTTCTGAGTTAGATCCAAGGTTTTGTTATAGCACTCTGTCAAATACCGAAGACTTTAGCTTTGAAGGACAGTTTTTAAGAGGGTGCATTCAGATACAGCCAAAAAAAATTGAATAATATTGTTTTTATTTTTTCCTGCTGTGATTAAAACTTATATTTATTTAGGGGGCAAGTATGCAGTTGCCAATCGAGGAATATCAACACTATTTAATTGATACAATGGAATTGATGTTTTAGTACATGGTATAGAAGGATACATAGATGCAACATACAGAATAATGTGATGATCGGAATGATAAATAGATAATAATTTTTCTTTTAATACCGACAGCGCATTGCCTCTGCACTTACTTTCTAACAAATCTTCATCATTATTAATGATGGATTTAATGCCGGCAATTCCTATCTGCCATAAAATCAAGTGTCCATTAGTGTTGACGCAATAGGTATTATTTATAAATTCAGTGGTCTCATATGCCTGTAACCCTCCTTTTACAGGATCTATTCTTAAGTCACAGAGCATAGTATCAAGACTAGATATTCCAGGTAATATTTCTACGGATAGAGGCAATTTTTTTTCTTCTATCTTTTCAACAATATTTTGAGATACATTTGATAAAAAATACGGATGACCATATGTTACAAAACAAATTGTCTCATATTCATGGCTAAAGTTAATTACTGCATTACAAATAGAATCATATGAATTACTTCTTAATGATGAATCAAAATATATCTCATCTAAAGAAAATGAAGTTCGGCTATTTTCCAGTATCCACCTTTTCATAGCCGGATCATTTACTAAATAAACGACGCAATCACTCTGCTGAATAATAGCTTTAACTTCCAGCGTTAAATGAGAAAGAAATTTGATCCCACAGCCTGCAATATACAGCTTATTCAAAAAATATTCCTTGTTCAATCAAGCCGATACAGCAGTTTCACAAGCTTTTCTAAAATCAACTACAAAATCGGGATTATCTAAAAATTCTGATTTTAAATTTAATACAACTAAATCTACCGAATCAAGAATTTCACCCTTCGAGTTTCTCAATTCATTATTTTTATCATTTGGGTTAGAAGCAAAATAAACTAGCTTTTCATAGGTACTCATATTCACCTCACAAATCAAATTAAACACCAATCACAGCCCTGTTAAATTCTTCCCTTCTTTTAATTCTACGTAAAAAACAAGACAAAATAAAACAAAATATACCCAATAGAGCACAAAAATCCCAAATTATATAGGCGCCAAAACGATCTGCAAAGTATCCTGATACCTCCGATCCAATAACTCCGCTACCCAAAAAAACGGCTTTCCAAATGCCAGCAGCAACACCTTCTTTCCCTTTACCATACATTTGTATATTAAAATGTTTTGATAATGGTGCAAACATCATTTCACCAAATGTTAATAAAATTAATGTCATTGCGGTAATTGAAAAACCAGTTACATTTCCAAATAAAAAATAACTAATACCTACAATAAGGGAACCAAAACCTAAGAACCAAGTTGAGTTTGAATTCTTTATGCGATAAACGATTAATGGTTGAAAAATAAAAACAACCCATGGGTTTATAGACGCAACAGTAACTGATACCATATTGCTACCAAACCTTTCTAATAGTGTTGGAGTAAAAACTACTTTTACCATTGAAAAGATTAATCCAAAACCAAAAACCATACTTATTAACAAAAAGAACTCCAATTTTCTGGTAGGCAATGAAATTTTTTTATTTTTCCCGGGTTCCTTTGTCACATCGAATAAAGCACTTTGACATTTTGTTAATAACCAACCGCCTCCAAGCACCAGAAAAAAACACAAAACATGAATTACAAACACTACATTAGAAGGACTTAAATCCAGCATAATATACGTGGCAATTGAATAACATAAATTAAATAATATTAAATCTATGCTTATTACTTTTAATTTAATTTTTTCATTTTGATTAACAGATTTTAAGAGACTTGTAATATTGCTTGTTGCCACCGTTGTTCCTATACAACCTAGAGAAAACATTGAACAAAATATTACCCAATAATGGTTAGTATTAAATAAACAAAACAAACCAATGCTCAAGAAAAACAACCCGACACCTGAAATTTTTGTTGTACGAAAAAATAGCGTCAAGCCCCCACCAGCCAAAGCCCCAATCAAACATCCCCAATAATAAATTGAGATGAATTGGCCGATTTGATCATAGTGGAGATGTTCTGCTTTTTTGAAAAAGGCAGGTAAATTTAAACACAAAGCCATTATTATATGATCAAGAACAACAATTGGCAGTAAATTTCTAGTTAGCTTAGGTATTCCCAAATACACATCAGCAATATTTTTAATCGTTTTTTTCACTTAAAATCCCTTAACATTAAAATGATATACCCTACTCATCATTAATTTTTATATATGATGATATTATTTGACCATCAGCATAAGTTGAATCATGAACTCTGATATCAATTTCTGTATTCATACCTTTTAATGTTTGCAGCCCAACCCATATAAGAAAGTTTAATGTTGCATTTTTATTTTTTCCTTCATTAATGTTATCAAGAAGATAATCAATTTCTTTTAACAGATATAGGTTTGCTCCTTTATTCTGTCTATCTACACTAAATTTTCCTTTTACATTTAATCGAGGATAGTCCTCTATTTTAATTGAAGGAATATCTTCACTATTATTGGCTACAGAATACCCTTTAGGTAACTTGTATTTATAAGGTGGTTCGTTTTTGTCATTTAAAACTTCATTTATGATTTTAGGATTTATTTCTATTCGTTCATCTTTTTTTTCAATCCCATCTACCACCATATTTACATTCTGCTCAGCAGAAATTATATTTTGTTCCTCTTCCCTGCGAGCTTTTCTTTCTCTTGCTATTGCCTCAAGCTGTTGCTGTGATAGTTTTGCCATCTTTAAACTCCTTATTCAATACCCATTTTTCGCCAAAAATTTCTTCATATAAATCTTCAAAAGCTTTAATATTATGATCCGTTGGACTGAGGGTCGATGAAGGCATCTGTGCATATTCAAATAATGATAATCCATACTTTGCAGAGTCTTTTATTGCTACTAAGTCTTTAATAAATATTGGTAATAAGCTAACTCTTTCCATTTTAGAGCACTGGTATTTAAGATCTTCTAATTCTGCATCACGTCTTTTGGCATTTGAATGAGCTTTATTATACAAAACATGTAATATTAAATTAGGTTTATATTTAGCCGCTTTTCTCATTACTTCAGTCATCTTTGGTAAAACATCATAATCGTCTGGACTTCCAGAAAGTGGGCAAAAAACAAAATCTGCTTTCAGTAGCATTTCAGCTTGGGGCGTATCTAATCTACCAGGTAAATCAACAAATATAGTATCAACTCCTGTTCCTATACATGAATCCACAACTCCATTTAATATACTTGAGTCTTCGCAAATTAAATCTAACTTTCCATTATAATCTATGTAGTTAGCCATTCCGAAATCTTCTCTTCGATTGTACCAAACCTCAAAGGAATGTTGTCTTTCATCAACGTCTATAACAACCGTATGTTTTCCAGCCGAAGCTCTCAATACGGCAAGATTTTTCAAGGAAGTCGTTTTTCCAATCCCACCTTTAGAACCAACAACAGCAACAATAATAGTCATGGTTTCTCCATATTCAAAATTAATCCAGTTGTACAATCCAGTTGTACAACCCAGTTATACAATCCAGTTGTACAACCCAGTTATACAACCCAGTTATACAATCCAGTTATACAATCCAGTTGTACAATCCAGTTGTACAATCCAGTTGTACAATCCAGTTATACAACCCAGTTGTACAACCCAGTTGTACAACCCAGTAATACAACCCAGTTGTACAATCCAGTAATACAATCCAGTTGTACAATCCAGTTGTACAATCCAGTTGTACAATCCAGTTGTACAATCCAGTTATACAATCCAGTTGTACAATCCAGTTATACAATCCAGTTGTACAATCCAGTTATACAATCCAGTTATACAATCCAGTTGTACAATCCAGTTGTACAATCCAGTTATACAATCCAGTTATACAATCCAGTTATACAATCCAGTTATACAATCCAGTTATACAATCCAGTTGTACAATCCAGTTGTACAATCCAGTTGTACATTAGATTATACATTTTACTATACATAATATTTATATAATTGGAAATAGAAAAAATACCTATTTTGTCTACTCTGTTATTTTTGTTTTTTGAATAGGTTGATTTTACTGGGGTATTTAGTATTGACAAAAAATCAAAATGGATCTAAAAATACCTATTATGGTATTTTGAATTTAACTTTTTAATATGACAATTGGCAAGAAATTACAGGAAATTAGAGAGAAAAAGAAACTACGGCAATACGAACTTGCTGAGCTTGTAGGAATTTCTCAAAAAAATATTTCAGCGGTTGAAAACCGAAATGACTTATATCTATCAACCCTAAAAAAATACGTTACCCCTTTAGGAGGGGAATTGAAAATTTATGTAGAATTCAAAGATGAGGGGATTATTTATGATCTTTCTGAGTCATTAAAAGAAGTTTAAATTGAGTTGAGACTCGGTGCCCGCCAAGTCTCAACTGGACAGTGAAATCTGAAGATATCACCCTTCACATGTATATCTTAGTTTTCACTAATGAATTTGTCAACATATTAGCGAATGGCTAAGGATAGTTTACGCATGAAAAAAAATAACTATAAATATAGATCAGGCAATATAAAAAACATTAATAGATTACTTCCCATCACCGGAAGCTTCCGGCACGCAATGGCGCTGGATCAGTTTGCATTCTACTCCATCAACTCAACATTTGTTTTACCAAAGCATTCAGAGACAAAAGGCTGGTTTAGAATTGGCTACAATGAAATTGCAAACAAGCTGGGATACAAGAACGGTCGAAGCATCACAAGCATTGTCAAGAAATTCATAACCCTGGGACTCATTGAAAAAGAAAGACCCTTAATCGGAAGCACCAACACCGCCTGCATTCGAATCACTGAAAAAACAAAAACCCTTCTCGGCTTCGTACCCTGTGAAAAACCACAGGAAAACCGAACAGAAACATTTGAAACTCAATCAAACCATGAAGAAGAAAGAAAAAATTTTGACCAGAACTTCACTTCCGAAAGTGAAAAAATTTCACTTGCATATAAAGAGAAAAGGGTAAAAGAAAAAGATATTAATATTATTACGCCTTCTGAAGGCTGTGAAAAACAGGAACAACGCTACAATGTGCCAAAGCAGGTGGAAGTCATTTTCAAAAAAATAGGTGAACAGCTTCCTGAACAACAGAAAACTGATATTTGGGCAGCCATTTGCAATCTGCAAAAGCAACACAAAAAACAAATCTCCAATATCGCTGAATTCACGGCATGGGTCGCTTTCTCAATCATTAACGCCAGACATCAACTGAAATCCGCAAAAACCTTTACTCATCAACTGAATCAACTGATGGTCATTGCCCGCTCGAAAGAAGGCTTAAAAAAACCCCGTGGATTCAATAATCACTGGGATGTCGGACAGGAGCTTAAGCAAAAAGATGAAGCGCAGATTGAAGCTCATGAACTCAGCAAGCGAAGGAAAACTGAATCCAACGCCGGAAAAGAAAGACGGCCTTCTGGAACCGTTTATTCGCAGAATAAGCCCACCCTTTGGAAACAAGACAGCGACATTATCTTTTTGAAATCTCAGGAAAGTGAGCTGAAGTTGGAGCTTGATGCACTGACCAATGGTTTAAAGCATGATGAGCGGCTTTTTGCCAGACAACCTGAGAGATTGGAGCGCTACCGCCAGATAACTCGTGAAAAAATGAAGCCCCTGAAAGAACAGCTCAATTTCATTCATGAACAAATCAGGCTTTATGAAGCTGAAAAAATACAGTCACTGGAAAATGAGTGGCAGCCCCTGTATGCCTCACAATGAGTCAGCTTAAAAGTAAAAGTTATCCCCATTTTCTGTGGGTAACTCTGTGTGAAAGCCTGTGGGAAAACCCATGGGCGCTGAAAATGGGCGATGAGTGATTTTCTCTCAGGCTGTTTTGAGTGAGGCTGGCTCTGGTTTATCGAAGATTTTGAAGCCAGTGTTCAAGATGATCACGGGTCATATCGAGACAGCTTAAAAAGCTTTCATATTCAGGTTTGATGCTTTCCGGGTTTCCGGTATCAGCCAGGCTTTCCAGGTTTTTTGTATGATGCAACAGGCGGCTGGTTGCGCAATACATACAGCTGCTTTTGAATTTGTGAACCGCCTTTTTAAAATCAGGCCAGTTTTTGGATTCATACTGCTGTTCAATGCTTGTAACGGTGTCAGGAATGCTTTGATTCAGCATAATTTCAATCAGCTCTTTGACTTCATCCTTTCCGCCAAGGTAGGACATGGCCAGAGCTTCATCAAGCAGCAGCAGATGCTCAGGGGAGTCAGGATTGGAGAGAGCAGGGGAGGGCGATGATCTTTCTTTTGAGTTTTCATTTAACGAATAGGTGGCCAGTAACTCTTCGACCATTTCGCGTCGAATCGGTTTGGTCAGCACCTGATTCATTCCAGCCGCTTTTCCTTCTTCTCCAATATCAGCGACTGAGTGTGCCGTTAACCCGACGATAGGAATAGCCCTTTTCCCCGTTTCTTTCTCATGGGCCCGAAGTTGTCTGCAAACATCCATGCCCTGAATGTCTGGCAAACCTAAGTCACTTAACACCATATCAAAGGATTCGTTTTTAAAATATTCAATTGCGCTTGCTCCGTTACTCGCTGATTGATAACGGAATCCCATTTGCCTTAAAAGGTTTTCTGCCATTTTTAATGCAACGGGATTGTCTTCAATTAACAGTATGTTAATGGATGAATACGATGACGTATTTTCAGCAATTGAATTTGGCTGGCGTCCTGACACTGGTTTTTGAGCATCAGCCCTCTTTTGAATGACTTTCACAGGAATGCTGACAGTGATTGTTGTTCCCTGTCCAACTTCTGAATCCAGGGAAATTTTTCCTTTCAAAAGATGGGTATAACGTTTGACGATATGAAGACCCACGCCATGGCCTGTGAAAATCCCATGGTAAGAGGAGTTCCCCTTGAAAAACTTCTTGAAGACCTGGTCTTTGTCTTCTGGTTTTATGCCGGTTCCAGTATCTTTGATATAAAACTCAATCCGTTGAGAACCTCCGGATTCTTCCATCAGCTTTGCCCCGATTTCAATTTCACCCTGCTCTGTAAACTTGACCGCATTGCCCAGGAGGTTTAATAAAATCCGGTGAATTTTTGTAGGGTCGGATTCAATCTGGTGGGGCAGGTTATCTGAAAGATTTAAGCGAAGGTCAAGCCCTTTAAGTTTTATGGTGGGGAGTTCAAGGTCTGCCACATTATGAATCAGCTCTTCGGGGTTGAAGATGGCTTTATTCACCTGGTTTTCTTTCTGACTGCCGCTTGCAATCATGTCCAGGACGCTGTTTAACAGGGTAAGCAACTGCTCACCGCTGACATTGAGCATGTGGGCATTTTCTCTTTCTTCGCTCGTATGAGCATCCTGCTCTAAAAGGTTTGACATGCCGATAATGCCTGAAAGTGGGGTTCTGATGTCGTGGCTCATGTTGCGGATGAACTCATCTTTAGCTTTGCTGGCAGCCTCTGCTTTTTCTTTGGCTTTCTTTAACTCTTCTTCGAGTTCTTTACGCTCAGTAATATCAAGAGAATTTCCAATCAGACCTATAATGTTGTTGTTTTCGTCCCGAAGAGGCATTTTTAACCCTGTAAAATGCATCCATTGCCCATTTGAAGTTTGTAGTTTTTCTTCAACGATAAGCGTTTTTCCATGGGTAAATACTTTTTTATCATTGGCACCAAGATTGGCGGCTTCCTCTCCCCACAGTTCTTTATCTGTTTTACCTATCACATCTTGAGGGGATGAGAGTCCGGCCAGTTCAGCGGTGAGTTTATTGCATCCCAGGTATTGGCCCTTGGTATTTTTCCAGTATAGGCAGCCTGGAATGGCATCCATGATTTCATTTAAATGATACGCAATATCGTTTTTTTGAATTCTTGTGTTTTTTCCTATGACGAGCGCACTGGTTGTATTATTCAGAACAACAGGAGAGATTGTCCAGTGGAGGTTACATTTTTCCCCCGATGCTTTACAGAACTCAATATCAAATTGAAGCAATGTGGGATTATCAAAAAAATCAACAGGCACAGGGCAGGGGAACTCGGCTTTTTTGCACAATTCCATGAAATTTTTGTGTTGAGCTTTGCTGGTCGGCCACTCAAAAAAACGTTCCCAGGATGCGCTTAAGGAGTGAATGCAAAAATCCGATGAAATGATAATTATCAAGTCATTTGTATGCTTGAGCAGCGCATTCAGAATAATCTGCTCTTGCGGCAGTTTATTATTGACCCCTTTGCCTTTCATAACATCCCTGTTATTGTTTTATTGGCTACACTGTTTTAATAATGGCTAATTTAACTATAGCACAGTTGAACCGGGGTTGATTGCTGAGCCTGGTTCTCGGTTTGGCATGAGGCTTGTAAAGCTTTTAATGCGGCTTCGATGTCTTTGGTCTTTTTGTTTTCTGGTCTCACTAAAACCTGCATGGTGGTGGTTAAATCAAAACAATGATTGTTTTCAGATAAACGTTCTTTTATTTCATCGATAAAGCGTTCAAGCGTTCCTTCCTGTTTCAAAGTTAATAAATCGCATTGAACGATAAAAGAAAGTTTATTTAAATTATCGATAATATGGGGAAGGTGTGAGAACCGTTTATAATTGGCCGGTTCCTTTAAAGCCTCCCATTCTTTGTTGGTCATTTCTTTAAAGATCAGTTTTGATGTGAAACTGATCTCATTGAACTCTGTATTCGTATTTAAAGTTTCTGCTGAGGCTCTTAATATCTCGGGGGCATTGATGTTTTTGTAATTGCTGTTGAATGTGGAGCGAAAGTAGTATGTGCTGTCTTCATGTAAGAAAATGGCCATGCCGTTTTTATTGAGTAATTGATTCATGTTTTTCATGAATTGAAGACTGTAGTCTTTATCTTTCAGGTAATAGGCCAGGTGAGATACGAAAATGATGTCAAAGTTGTTGTAATTTTCCTTGGGGATAGTGGTTAATCCATCGGTAAGAATATCACCTTTAATTAACGTTGCTTTTTTAACTGATGGTTCATTTGAAATCTTTTGTTGGGCATCTTCAAGAAATTTATCATTGATATCAATCCCTAGATATTCAAAGTCATGGCCTTCTCTCAGATTTCGGATATATCCGAGACATGCTCCACTGTCGGCGCAACCCATATCGGCTATTTTAATCATGTTACCACTATTATTTTGCTGTAATTGATTTAAAAACTGGCCAACGATATCCGCTGTTTGTGCTTTTTGATTCGTTCCTTTTAGAAAGGCTCCAAAGGCGTCATTATAGTCAAACTTTCCGTTCAGAACGGGAATGGTTTTCTTATTTTGGGGGATGAAAAAACAAATATTTGAGTTTGATGGGGAAGTGATTGAGCGTAGCACTTGATTTCCTTATTGGCTGATAGATAACGAGCAATATAATAGCATAGACGTGTTTTTGTGTAAATAAATAAGTCATGATGTTCGTATTGTTGCTTTTTGTTGTTGCCCGGGCATTTAAAAATTAAACCTATAGAGTCACGTCAGTATTGACGCTGCCTGTGTGGCATTTTAATTTTTTTTCGAGCTATCCTTTTTGGTTTCTACTTTGCTTCTGAGCCACTCGAATATCATCTGTAAATTGTTTTAACAAAAGATTCCTGTGATAGTGTTCGAGCCTCGAACAGTTGGTTGGGTCTCAAAAAACGATGGTTTCTTGATAAGAGGACATTTTGTTTGTTCGGCAAATTAAAGTGTCCGTAATTTCATGGTCTTTGTTCTTAACTACTTGTATCACAATCAAAATATTGTAAACTCATTAAAATAATTATTTTTGAGATGAATGGATGAGTAAATATATCGGGTACGCAAGGGTCAGCACCCATGATCAAAATTTAGACTTGCAGATTGACAGCATTCTGCTGGCAGGGTGTCAGCAAAATGATATCTATATTGATAAGGCATCGGGTGTCAAAACAGATCGGCCTAACCTTAATAAATGCCTTGATGCACTTAATCCAGGAGATACTCTTGTGGTTTGGCGGCTCGATCGCCTTGGTCGCTCCATGAGTCACCTGGTCGAGATGATAGAAATGCTCAGGGAACGAAATGTCGGATTTAAGTCAATTTCAGATGGGGCAATTGATACGACCACTGCGTCAGGCGAACTGGTCTTTAATATTTTTTCATCGATGGCGCAATTTGAACGACGATTGATTCAGGAACGAACTCAGGCTGGGTTGGCCGCTGCCAGAGCCAGAGGACGGAAGGGTGGTAGACCCTCAGTTAAAGCGGACAATTCAAGGGTCAAGCTTGCCAAGAAGATGCACCAGGACAAGAACTATCATATCGATGAAATCTGTGAAACGTTGCAAATATCAAGAGCGACATTATATCGATATTTGAATCTTTGATGATATGCGGAGCGGTATAAGTATTGATCAGATAAATTAAAAATGATACAATATTTTTTTTTTTGATTTATTCGATAAGGAAGTTTTAATATGCCACAGTCAAGCCAATCTTTATCATCACAACAACAGAAATTCATGATAATTGGAGGGGGGCCATCCGGCCTGTATACGGCAATCAAGCTGGTAAAGAAAGGGGTTAATCCTTCTCAAATCATCCTGTGCGATCCTCGAATTGGACGTTATACAAGACCAGGTCATCTTGGGATTTTTGCCTTTGAAAAGGCATCGGAAGGGGTTGGTGTTGAGTTCAATATTGACTTCAAAAAGGGTGAAACTTCAACTTACGGACACATTAAAGATATTGAAAGAGCGCTTTATAGTGAAGCGTTGAAGTTAGGGATTACTATTATACAAGACAGGTTTTGTAAGTTAACCCCGACAGATGATGGCGTTGA
>FYBJ01000069.1_pt1 | contig 24590 bp, 26 predicted proteins | sample 1134611 | NCBI WGS metagenome assembly FYBJ01 (sample SAMEA104116008, study PRJEB20421) | marine metagenome | isolation source: marine | reverse complement strand
GCTGCAGGCAAGCGTCGGTTATCAGGATTTAAACATCAAGCAGGTTGGTTATGTGATTCAGATTCAGAATTTTATTAACCAGAATGGCTCTAATTTCCATCAGTTCCGCTTAAGTGCAGGTTGGAACCGCAACAGCTATGATAAAGCACCTTACCCTACAGAAGGGGCAAATCAGCAGGCGAATATCCTGTTATCACTGCCAGCTTCGTCCCGTTCATTGAGTTATTATAAAGCTTCTTACCAGGCACGGGTTTATTATCCGCTGTACAAAGGCTTTATCTTTTCATTGATGGGTAACATCGGTTACGGGAATACCTTTGACGAGCAGGGACTGCCTTTCTATGAAAACTACATGGCCGGTGGTATTGCCATGCCAGGTATGGTTAGAGGTTATGATAGTTTCTCTCTTGGTCCGAAGGACAACGTCAATCAGGCACTGGGGGGTAACTTCCTGGTGAATGGAAGCGCGTCCCTGATATTACCTTATCCATTGTCGAGAGATACTGTTCGAAGCAGTCTTTTTGTGGATGCCGGTAATGTTTTTGCCAAAGCTACGCCTGCGGCATTTACTGGAACTGCAGCCGGTCCCATAAGATTTTCTTCCGGTCTGGGCATAGAGTGGCAATCGCCTTTCGGCCCATTGGCATTCAGTCTGGCCAAGCCGTTGAATCCACAGCCAACCGATGTCGAACAATTGTTCCAGTTCACAATTTCATCAGCGTTTTAATTATTGGCATTTATAGTAGGGTAGGTCGGGTCTTGATCCATGGCCGTCAAGTTAAGAGTAATTTGCAGCAAAATCCTTATCATTTCGCTTAACTTGACGGCCATGGATCAAGACCCGACCTACCGATTTTTTCAAACGGTTTTCGCCTGTATCATCTGATGCCTGTCAAAAGTCATTGCGACTCGGCAACGGCTGAGTTATTCTAATACCGTTTCTAAAAGGCTGTTCCGGTCGAACGATGTCAAATGAAAACAGGAACGCGCAGGCGACTTAAATTTAATCTTGGAGAGAATGAATAATGAAACGTATTTTTGCAATGGCTTTCACTTTGATGATGGCTTTTACCACAGGGACTGTTTTTGCCGGCAATAAGATTGCAGTTGTGGACATGCAGCAGATTATGCAGCAATCAAAAGAAATGAAAACAATTCAACAGCAGTTGGAAAATGAATTCAAACCCAGAAGAGATAAACTGATTTCTTTAGAAGGTCAAATCAAAGCGGATATGGAAAAATACAAAAAAGACGCAGCGGTGATGAGCAAGGCCGAACAACAGAAAATGCAGGAAAAAATTGTTGGTGCGCAAAGAGAATTTGAACAGGAAGGCCAAAAATATCAACGCGATCTCAATGCCAAGCATAATGCAGAAATGCAAAAGCTTTACAGCAAAGTGCGTGCAGTCATTGAAAAAGTTGCCAAAGACAGCGGCTATGACTTAGTTCTTCAAAAAGAAACAGCACCCTATGCTGATAATAAACTGGATTTAACCGACAAAGTCATTAAGAAACTTTCTTAATTTCAGTTGAACAGTGATAACCTTAGCTGAACTCGCAACGTTGTTGCAAGGGGAGTGGCAGGGAAAACCTGACACTCCCCTTAATGCTTTGCGTTCCCTGACTTCGGCGACCCATGATGATTTGACATATTACGATAATCCCGTATTTCTTCCCCATTTGAAACAAACAAAAGCTGCTGCGGTGTTGTTACCAACGATGTTGAACAAGGATTGGCACGGCAATGTTATTATTGTAAAAGACCCCATTCAAGCGCTTTCCAGAGCAAAAAATATTTTTCAAGCACAACAGCAATCAGGGCAAAATATCCATCCATCGACGGTCATACACGACTCGACTATACTGCCTGACAATCTGCTCATTGGCCCGGGTGTGGTCATTGGCGAAAATGTTCAGGTAGGCGAAGGCGTTTCGATAGCTGCAAACACCATGATTGCAGCAGGCTGCAAGCTGGGCGATCACTGCCGGATAGGTAGCCAGGTGACGATTCATGAAGGCTCTTTTCTAGCGGAACGAGTTCATATTGATTCAGGTTCCATCATCGGTTCCAGTCCTTTTAATTTCCAGAAATCGGCTGGTGAATGGCTGCAGGGAGCAGCGCTCGGCTGCGTCATGATTGGCAGCGACGTATGCATTGGCGCCAACTGTTGTGTTGACCGGGGCAGTCTGGCGGATACTATCATTGAAGATGCCGTCGTCATGGATAATCTGGTTCACATTGCCCATGATGTACGGATTGGCCATCATACGGCCATTGCCGCCGCTGTTGTGATTGGTGCTTGTGCTGTGGTTGGATCTCATAATATACTCGGTGGGGCGAGCTGTATCGGGCCCAATGTCCAGTTATGTAATGATCTGGTGATAACCGGTCGTTCAACCGTGGCAAAAAATATTAAATCTCCCGGGGTTTACTCCTCAGGTACCATGGTCACTGAGCACAGACGCTGGAGGCGGAACGCGTCCCGTTTTCGTTATCTGGATGAATATATCCGGCGGCTGAATAAATTAGAACAAGCGATGATGAGAGAGAGCAATGACTGAAGTAGTAGATGTTAAAAGAATTCTTGATTTGATACCCCATCGATACCCATTTTTACTGGTTGATCGAGTATTGGAATATAAAAATTTTGATCATTTGACCGCGGTAAAAAATGTCACGATGAACGAACCGTTTTTTACCGGCCATTTCCCCGGCAACCCTATCATGCCTGGCGTATTAATTCTGGAAGCGCTGGCGCAGGCGGCGGCGATTCTGTTCAGTCTGTCTCATGATGTGAAACATTCTGACGAATATATTCATTTTTTTGCCGGCATTGATAACGCTAAATTTAAGCAGATTGTCTCCCCGGGGGATCAGCTTAAACTGAAAGTCAGCGTGGTAGGAAGAAAAGGCGCTTTCTGGCGAATTCACGGTGAAGCCTTTGTAGATGACAAGCTGGTTTGCTCTGCTGACCTCATGAGCGCATCTAAGGAAGTTCAAAAGTGATTCATCAAAGCGCAATTATTCATCCTTCGGCTAAAATCGCCGAAAATGTCAGCATAGGCCCCGGCACCATTATCGGAGCTGATGTTGAAATCGGCGAGGGTACCTGGATTGGCCCTCATGTGCTTATTGATGGCCCGACGGTTATTGGAAAAAATAATAAAATCCATCAATTTGCTTCGATTGGCGATGCACCGCAGGATACAACCTATAAAGGTGAACCTACCCGTCTTGAAATTGGCGATGCTAATGTGATTCGCGAGTATTGCATGATAAGCCGAGGAACCGTCAAGGGCGGTGGCTTAACTAAAATCGGAAACAACAATTTTCTGATGGCTTATTCGCATATCGGTCATGATTCGATGGTTGGCAATCATATTATCATGATTAACTATTCTGCCTTATCCGGCCACGTCACCCTTCAGGATTATGCGATTATTGGCGCGTACTCCGCGGTTCACCAGTTTTGCGTTGTCGGCGCTTATGCATTTATCGCCCGTTCGACGTACATCACCAAAGATGTTCTGCCCTATGTCATGATTGCAGGGCATGATAGTGCCGTTTGTGGATTAAACACCGTTGGGCTTCGTCGTCGAGGTCTTTCCTCTGAGGCCATTGATATCCTTCGCAGAGCTTATAAGGTGATTTTCAGAAAAGGTTTAACTGTCCAGCAGGCTGTGGCTGAACTTGAAGTGATGCAAAAAGACTGCCCGGAAATCGGCCCGATGATTGATGCTCTTAATCAATCAACCCGTGGTATAGTCAGATAATCAAAAAAACGGATGCCTTTTATGGTTTTTATACCTAACGGGCAACCCTTAGACGTTGCGAGAAAACAAATATGTTAGATAGTCATTTACTCCGCGAAAATCCTCAGTATGTTGCCGAGATACTTGCAAAGCGAGGCTTTCATTTTGACGTTGAACAGTATCAGGCGCTGGAATCACAACGAAAGGCGCTGCAGGTTGAAACGCAGGATTTGCAAAATGAACGGAACAATCGATCAAAGGCGATTGGCGAGGCAAAAGCAAAGGGCGAAGATATTAACCCGATGCGTGAAGATGTCACGCGATTATCCGAGGTATTGACTGAAAAAAAACACCAGCTGGAGCAGGTTCAGCAGCAACTAGAACATCTGTTGCAAACACTTCCAAACCTTCCGCATGAGTCGGTGCCGGTGGGGAAAGATGAAAATGATAACCTTGAAATTCGCCGCTGGGGCGAGCCGCGCTGCTATGATTTTCAGGTGAAATCACATGATGAGCTGGGCGAAACATTGGGGCAGATGGATTTTGCCATGGCCGCGAAAATTACCGGCAGCCGTTTTGTCGTTATGAGAAAACAAATCGCCCGGCTGCACAGGGCCCTGATTCAGTTCATGCTTGATATCCATGTCAATGAACATGGTTATGATGAAATTTACGTTCCCTATATTGTTAATTCTGACAGTCTGTATGGCACAGGGCAGTTACCTAAATTTGAAGAAGATTTATTTAAACTTGCCGGTGATCAAGGCTATTATCTGACCTCAACTGCTGAAATTCCAGTGACGAATACGGTTCGCAACCAGATGCTGTCCCCAGAGGAACTGCCCATTCGATACACCTGCCATTCTCCCTGTTTCAGAAGCGAGGCCGGTTCTTATGGTAAAGATACCAAAGGCATGATTCGCCAGCACCAGTTTGAAAAAGTCGAGCTGGTATGGGTTACTCGAGCAGAAGAATCATTCGAAGCACTGGAAAAACTTACCCATCATGCAGAAACGATTCTCCAGCGTCTGGAGTTGCCTTATCGGGTGATGATCCTCTGTACTGGCGATATGGGCGCAGGCGCTGCAAAAACCTACGATCTGGAAGTATGGCTGCCCAGCCAGAATACATACAGGGAAATATCGTCCTGCTCAAATATGGTTGATTTCCAGGCTCGTCGAATGAAAGCACGGTTTAAAGATCCGGAAACAGGTGAAAGCGTTCTGGTACACACCTTAAACGGTTCCGGACTGGCAATAGGCCGAACCTTGGTCGCCATTATGGAAAATTATCAGGACAAAGAAGGAAACATCCACATCCCATCCGCACTGCGACCCTATGTAGGAATGGATGTCATTAAGGCCTGAGGGAGTGGCTCACTGCCATTAAGTTAAGAGGGCCTACGTTCCGCGGCTTGTCCGCGGGATCCAGCGATGTAGAAAGATTCATGGATCCCACGGACAAGCCGTGGGACGTAGGCGAAGAAAATGGTCTTAACTTAATGGCAGTGAGGGAGAGGCTGTAGGCTGGGTCGTTTCGACCCAACTTGAGATATTGAAAAAAAACCGGCATTTTGCTGGGTCGAAACGACCCAGCCTACAGGTTTAAATACTATTAGCTGAACTAAAAGCGCTTTCCTTTTGCGCCGTTTCTCGCATCGCTTCCTGATGTAATTCATCAAACCTGCGCAAAAGATTTTCAGCAGAACTTGTCGCCTCTTTATAGGTCTCATTTTTTGTGAAAAATTGATGGGTTTGACCATAGAGCTTTGTTCTGACGGCATATGCTCTTTCAGGATTACCGTTTGGATAGGCTGGATATCGAAAGGTTTGCAATTCATCTGGCTTATAATTCATTCGTGGCTCATTGGACGTATTTTTTACCGACCCGATAATGGCCAGCAGGATTGAAGCAGCAACTATTCCGACAGTCACCATTCCCAGAATAAATGCAGCAGGTGAACTTGCTGCCAGAAGGGGCAGGGCTGTAACCCCGGTGATAAGTGAAATAATCATTCCTGCACAAGCCAGTCTGAAAAAAGGTCTACTGTCAGCAGCTAAAACAGCGGCCGATTGACGTTCATTGTCATCGATATTTTTTGCGACAGTAATGAGCTTGCCTTGATCTATTGTTGAGATGGTTCTGATGTATTTAGAAAAGATTTTTTTGGCATTTTCGTATTTAGATTTTTTGCCAATGCAAAAGTTAAGAATGACCACCGCTTGCAATTTCATAAAGGCCAGTGCATCGTTTTCCTGGCGCTGTTTCTTAGCATATTCTTTAACTTCGGCATTTATTTTGTTAGATTCAATAATTTTGGTAGCGTATAAACTTATTAAATCCTGCGTGTTTTTTTTCACACTATCGTATAATAGATTTAATCTGGTGCTTCCATCGAGTATTTTTGCAAGCAGCAAATCGTCGGTTCCTTCGGCACCTTTTAGATTTTTTGCATAGCGGTCATAATTAATTTTCTGCTCTTCTAAAATACCATTGTAACATTCGATAAATCCCTTAAAAAGGATAATGGTTGCTTGACACTCTTGTTCGTCGTATTTTCTTAAATCTATTATGAAAGGATTTAAGCTTGACATTAGCTGGTGTAAGCCTGACGGCCCTTGACCATATTTTATGGCCAGTGCTTTTCGCTCCTGAATGTTCACTTTTTTGAAGTGCTTATTTAATCTCCGGCTCATATTGTCGCAGGTGCCGAAATTACTTGTTCGATAGCCCATGTTGCTACTCCACGTCATCTACTAATAGAATTGGATAATACAGTATGAGCAATAATATCTCAAGTTATTTGTTGTCTTCCTGATTGAGCAGGGCTTCTTTATCTTCCGGCATCTTTGATAGCATTCTCATAAATTAAAACCAGAACCTGCCCCTGATGTACTTCAAGTGTAACCGTTTTTGCAAGGCTTCTGTTAAAGCAGGAGGTTTGGCCGGGAAAAGAAAGGGACTGGTCTAGTAATTCCCATTTGAGGCCGGAACTGCTGAGTTTTGCCTCAGGGATTCCCATGATTGACAGTTTGGTTCCGCTGGAAAGAGAAAGTCTGCAGTTATTATTTTCTCTTAACACAAAGCCTGTGAGAGGTGGAGCAATCAGTAAATTTTCAGTTTCAATAAAAATATTAATATTGTTCAGCAGGTGGTCAAGATAACCGCCATGGCTGCCGAGTACGATGGCTGGTAACAGTTGTTTATCTTCAAGATAAGCCAGACATTTTTGATAATCCGAACTGTTCTGGCAGGGCACATGCAGGCTGTGATGCGTTTCGAGGTGGTGAGGGTGTACACTGTCGAGGTCGCCGATGATGACATCGGGTCTGATTCCTTTTGCACAAAGTTGATTTGCCGCCCCATCCGCAGCGATAACGGGCAGCTTCAGTTCTTTAATCAGTTGAAGCTGCCCTAAATCACCATTTAAGCAGAGAATAGAGCGGTATTGGCTAAGCTCAAGAGGATTTTTTATCATAGTTATACTTCAGATAGATAAGTACAGAACAGACCAGAATTCCCAGAACATTTGAAGCCATGACCAGGGTTGAACCTGTTTCCTGCCCGTAAATAATCCAGGCCAGCGAGCAGATAAAGTAATTAATCAGCATCAGCATGGAAAGATCCTGAGCGGATCGGGTTCGCAGGGTTTTATAGATTTGAGGCAGCAGGCCGATAAAGGATGTTATAAGGGCTATGGTGCCGGTAAGTATTGATAATGTCACATTTTCCTCCGCTCAGACAAATGAGATCAGGTTCAAAGGGTTGGATTTTTCCTCTCAGCCTGTAGTATGATGCAGGCACCCCTAATGTAAGGGGGCATTATACCAAAAAAATAAACATTAAGCATTAAAATTAAAATTTGATGTTATTTGCGTTTATTTTTGCTAGAATGATGGCCTTTCTACAGGCATTCCCTATGTTTTTATGCCTGTTTTTAAAAGAAGTACAAATAATTTCCTAATTTACTTGAAGGAATGAAAATATTTGGTTAAAATCGCCCATCCTAAAGTAAAAGATTAATTTATTCAGGCGGTACGGAGTTTATTTAATGAAAACATTTAGCGCCAAGGCAAGTGAAGTTAAACGCAATTGGTACGTTGTTGATGCAACAGACAAAGTCTTAGGGCGTTTAGCAGTTGAGATTGCCAGACGTTTACGCGGTAAACATAAAGCGGAATATACCCCGCATGTTGATACTGGAGACTACATTGTTGTAACCAATGCTGAAAAAGTTGTGGTTACTGGAAACAAGTATGATGACAAAATGTATTATCATCATTCCGGTTATCCTGGTGGAATCAAATCCGCGTCATTTAAGAAATTGCAGGAAAGAAACCCTGTGATGATTATTGAAAAAGCAGTTAAAGGTATGCTTCCTAAAAATCCATTAGGACGTGAAATGTACCGTAAGCTGAAAGTATATGCAGGTAATGAGCATCCACATAGCGCTCAACAGCCTGAACAACTTATGATTGAGGAAAGATAATCATGGCTGAAGTAGTACAATATTATGGTACAGGTCGTAGAAAAAGCTCCACTGCGCGAGTATTTCTGAGACCAGGTAAAGGTGATATCAAGGTCAACAACCGTAGTCTTGAAGAGTATTTTGGAAGAGAAACTTCCAGAATTCTGGTTAAGCGTCCTTTGGAAGTTACAAACGCTCCTGAGTTTGACATTTACATCACTGTCAGAGGTGGTGGAATGACAGGCCAGGCAGATGCTATCAGTCTTGGCATCAGCCGTGCTTTGCTGCAATATGACGAAGTTTATCGTCAACCATTACGTGAAATTGGCTTACTGACCCGAGATGCTCGTATCAAAGAGCGTAAGAAAGTCGGTCTCCATAAAGCACGTAAAAGACCTCAATACTCTAAACGTTAATTCGTTTACAGTATTCGTTTTCCCGGTATTATACCGAGAGAACTGTTTGACCCAAAAACCGCGTTTAGCGGTTTTTGTTTTTCTGGGTTGTAGGTTTCATGGTTAAAGGATATTGCCGTAGGTTGGGTCGTTTCGACCCAACTTGAGTTATTCGAAAAAAACCGAAATTTTGCTGGGTCGAAACGAGCCAACCTACAGTAGCTATTCTCCCCAAGGCAACCTCATCTTGAACCTGTAGTGAAGGATATGCCGAATCTGGCACTGAGTTTGATGGTGGAGATACCTTCCTTCGCGAGGTCAGACGTTTATCTTTTTGCCGCGCCCAACCTAAGCCAGATACTCATGCTGACCGATCTCGCAATCGTCAGACTTTATGGAAAAATGGAAAAAGGAATCAAGCATGTCCACCGATGATGAACAGTATTTTATGCTCCATGGCCGTTTTGGAAAAATCGAGGTTGCCTCGTTTAAGCTCCATCACTGGGCTTTTTCAAAGTTTTACCATCTGGAACTCACGCTGAATACTTCCAGCCTGCCTTTTCAGCTTAATGAACCGGCCTGCCTTAAATTCGAACAGCAGCAGTTTCATGCGGTTGTTCAAGGCATTCAACAAAGCATCAGCAGTGATAAAATAAATATCCAGTTAATCTCGCCAACGTCTGCAGCATTACAGGGGCGCCATTCAAGAGTGTATAGTCAGCTGACGAAAGAACAGTTACTGACACATTTTCTGCAGGATGCTGGCTTAAACCACAATCTTGATTTCAAATTAATGCTGAATCCAGAGGACAGGCTGTATTTTTTTCATCAGGAAAATGAACCGGACATAGCGTTTTTTAATCGATTAATGGCGTACTGGGGTTTGATTTTTTTTGAACAACAGCAAGATGCAGGAACGATTTTACTGATTAGCGAAAAGCTGGATAAGCTGCCAGCGGTAAGGGAACGAACCGTTATGGCCAATCATCCCAAAGGCATGAACCTTCCAAAAGCTATCCATCAGCTGCAATTAGAAAAGACGATGGGAAGCGCTAAACTGGAAACTCTGCTTTATTCACCAGAAAAAGCGGCTGTAGAGCGAAGCCAGTCTGTTTCTGGATTTGATTTTTGCCGCGGAAGCCGAAGTATCTTCGGCGCGCTGGCTGATGGAAGCAGCGAATGGATGCAAGGGCAGTTGGATCAAGAGATAGACCGTTTATATTTTCAAAGCCAAATTGAGCCATTTTCGCCAGCCCAGCCTGTGAAATATTTAACAGAGGACGGAACTGAAGAATTTTATTGGGTTGAATCAGTTTTAATTGAGGGGCTGCAGGATCCTGCAGAGGGTTCGGTGCCTACTGAGGATCAAACAGAATTTCATCAGAGCCGTTTGAATTATCATGGCCATTTAACCAAGCGACTATGTCCAGTTGCTGTTTTTTCACCAGAGGAGCGAACTTTAAATACATTGAAAACAGCCCATGTTGAATCGCAACAGGACATCTACGCCGATATTTCAGAGCAGAGCAGTTATCTGGTTCGCCTCCTGGCAGATCAAAACTATCAGGGGCAGCAAAGCAATTTCCAAAATCCTAATGGTTCGGCTTCATTACGCCAACGAAATGCGCAATATTATGCCGGTAATGAATATGGACTTTGTTTCCCTTTGCATAAAAAAACAGAAATCATAACCGTTAATTTTAATGCCGATGAGCAACAGTCCGGGATATTAGGCGCTATGATCAATCGGGAATCACCGTCGCTTGTGACAGGCCAGAATGCAAATCAACAACTGATTAGAACCCATCATGGCGCAGAAATGTTGTTTTTTGCCGATGCCAAAGATAAATCGTTTTCGCTACGTTCAGCAGAAGGACATCATCAATTTCAAATGTTGCAAGGGGAAACAAAGACAGGCATCAGCTTATCCGCAACTTCAGGCGATATCCGCTTTACTGCGCTGAAAAACTTGAATATGCATACGTCGGCGCACTTATTGATGCAATCCCGGCAAGCTCAATATCATTGGGTTGGCGGCAACATCAAGCTGTCGTCCCGGCAAGATGTTTTATCGATAAAGGCAGAAGAATCAATGACGCAGAACTGGCAGGAAAATTGTTCTTTTCACGCCCAAAATCAATATTGGACTTGCGACAAAAAAATACAATTAGCGGCATCGGAACAAATGCGTATGGATGCTGCGGAGCAAGTTCGTTTTATTGCAAAAGAGGGTGGAAATCAATGGCATATTAAGCACGGCAACCTCTGTTTTAAAATTAACAAGCGCCTTTTATTGAAAGTTAAAAATAGCTTTATAGCATTTTCGCCCTCAGATATTAAAATCAGTACCCAGGGAGTGTTAACATTAAATGCTGAGAGGATTGAAGGGATTGGCTGATATGATTTTGGGCTTGGTATCGTTTATTTTGGTAATGCTTTTGGTTGTTGGCGTCCATGAGGCCGGGCATGCGCTGGTTGCCCGTGTGTTTAATGTTAAAATCGAGCAGATTGTTATCGGATTTGGTCGTCCTTTGCTTCGCTGGACATCGAAAAGCAAGATTCAATGGATTTGGGCGCTATGGCCTCTGGGAGGGGCGGTTCGGCTATTGAATACCCGTATTGCAAAGGTTCCTGAAACACAGTATCCACAATGTTTTGATAAGCAGTCAGCCGGAAAAAAAACATTGATATTATTAGCCGGCGCAATGGCAAATCTGATGCTATGCTGGCTGGCGTTGCTGCTGGTGTTTTCAATAGGGATCGAGTTAAAACCCGCTATAATTGAAGACGTCATGCCGGGGAGTATTGCGGCCGAGGCCGGCATCAAGGCTAATGATCAAATCACTTCTGTTCATGGAACGCCGGTTGAATCATGGCAGCAATTCGGCCGGGCGCTTATTATGGGTATGGGAAGCGATGCTTTGAACCTTTTTGTGAAAACGCCCGATGGTCAGCAAAGAGCCATCAGCCTGAATTTGAAAAACTGGCGTATTAAGCCGCGTGATCGTTCCATATTAACGGCTATCGGGATTGTGCCGGACCTCAAAGTGAAACCGAAAAAAATCATTTCAGATTCATTTTTTGATGCAGCGGCGCGCGCATCCACAAGCTTTCTGGAGCTATTTATCTTTTTAAGCGTTACTTTAAAATTAGTCCTGACCGGCGTTCTTCCCTTTAGTCAGCTGCTAGGCCCTGCTGGAATGCTGGAACAGATCCTGTCCTCATTCTCGCAAGGTCTTTCAATATTTTCATTATTTGTTGCTGGATTCAGCATGGCCGTTGCTATTGTTAATCTGTTGCCAGTGCCTGGATTGGATGGCGCCAGTATTGTATATGCATGGCTTGAAAAAATCAGGGGAAAACCGATATCCGTTGCCATGGAAATATTATTATATCAATTGGCAGTGATATTTTTTATTATTCTATTGTTTAATCTATTTATGAACGACCTGCAGCGGTATCTAATGAAGTAGGAAAAGGAGAGACCCTTTTTCAGGAATAACCGGCTTCAAAGGAAGCCAGTTCTTTTTCAAGTTTCCATTGCAGTGTTGCTTTGGGACTTGTTTGAATATAGGCAAGGCAGGCCGGACTGTCGAGGTTTTTGCAGGCCGGGGTTATTTTTTGGGATTGCTTGTCTGTCCAGAGGCTTTTTCCTTCAATGAAGGCATAGCTCAAACTGTTGCGGTTGATTTGCTTTAACTGCTGATAGCTTAATTTCTGTACCAGTGCTGCATCGACATACTGTTCGGTCAAATCCGTACGAAGTATACCTTCATCATCTGTTGAAAATACCACCGGAACGCCTGAGGCAAGATAGGTTTTCAATGGATGTTTTGAGCCGGAAATGCCGAGAATTTTCTGGTTCGAAATCAAATTAATCTCTACAGGAACCGGGCGTTTTGCCATGAGTTCCAGCAGTTTTTCAGCGTTTTTTTCATGGCTGATATCGACGCCGTGGCCAATTCGTTCGGCATGCCCCAGTTTGACGGCTTCATTGATATGAAAGGTTTGATCAGAGGGCGACGTTGAGCCTGGAGCCAGTTCACCTGCATGAAGGCTGATATGCACATCAGGGTATTGACGATGCAGGTAATTAAAAATATCCATCTGACGGTGATAATCTCTCAATGAAATGACGCCGTCTTCGGCCTGTACCAGATTGACGCCAACCAGCGCCGGAGATTTTTTGACCGCTTGAAATGCATTCAAAGCCTGTGCAAATACTTTATTCGCATCTTGCTCGCGCAGAATATAATATTGGAATTTGACCTTGATCTGGCAGACTTTCGATTGAGGCGAGGTATCACAAGCCAGAAGTTTTCGGCTTCTTTTCAGAATATCCTGACTTTCCTGAACGGTATAACGGATATTATCCCTGAATCCCTGATTGGACAAAAGCGCTTTTTGTTTCGCTTCCAAGGAAGGCAGGGCGGCAATTTGTTTACCGTAGGCTGTGGATGCGGCATTGTCAGGTAATATCATGATTTCCATATAGAGCTTATTTTGAGAAGCGGCTTCCTGCAGGACATCGGCCAGCAGTTCTGAGCGGAAATCGGCGACAACGGGAAGAAATTTGTCAAAGGTTTCAAAAAATTTATCATGACCGGATATTTTACCTGGAACAAAATCTTTCATCGACCAGGCGCGAACGGTATCTGCATAAGCCGCAGACTGTGAAAGCAGGGCTGCACTGCTGAGATTACAGTTTTCTTCAATGCCAGGCGACATGCTGAAATCGTTCAGGTTCAGGCAATAATCTTTTGTTGCTGCCCATTTGAGCATCTGTTCGGGATAGGCGCCACCGGCCAGATGGTAGTGCAGTTCACCGCCTTTGGGCATGGCTTTTAAGAAAGAATAAAGGGCGCCGGGGTTTTGTTTTAAGGTTTCAAAATGCTGCTCAACACTGGCTGCAGCAGAAAAAGCTGCAAACATGGAGAGGAAGGCTGCTGTTTTAAAATAGCGCATAATGCATGATAAGTTATTTATCGGATGCTTATTATGACATAAAAAACCCTACAGGAACATTGTTGTCGACATTTTATTAAAATTATTTGGAAAAAACGTGCAAATCAAGATGATTTAAGTTAGCATCTCGGCCGTTATGGAAAAATAACAAGTTAACCAACACTACGCACAAGCGATGGAGCTAAGCATGTCCAAAAGTTATCAGCACGAGATCCCTCAATCCCGGGTAAATATTACTCTGGATGTTCAAACTGGTGGTCAACCACTAAAAAAAGAACTCCCCATGAAATTATTAGTTCTTGGTCATTTCAGCCAGCGTCAGCAACAGTCAGCCCTTGCCGAGAGAGAACGGTTTTCAGTCAATAAAGAGAATCTTAATCCTTTGCTTTCTGAAATAGCGCCCAGCATTCAAATTGCAGTCAATCATAAATTAGGATCTGAGCAAGCAGAGGATCTTCCCGTAAATTTATGTTTTAAACATTACTCTGATTTTGAGCCAGAACAGGTGATCGAGCAGGTTCCCCAGTTAAAACGACTGATGGCAATGCGCAATCTGTTGAAGGATTTGAAATCTTCTCTCATTGACAATAAAGCGTTTCGAAAGCGGCTTGAGCAGATCATGCTCGATTCCGCTTCGGCAAGACAATTGCTCCTGGAGCTTCATGAACAGGCCCCCATCCATGAGGATGACTCATTCAGGAAATAAGGAGTAAAAAATGGAAACTCAAGTCCAATCTCACGCAAATAACCTTTCAGCCGGCCTTTATCAGCAGTTGTGCCAGTCCGCTGAGCTTCTGCCTTATCAACAGGGGATTCAGTTAGATCGCTATCTCCAGGTCGATGATATCGCCAATACGCAACGCAATGAGCGTTTTGCCGCGGCCTTGCAGGTCTTTCTCAATTTTGTGATTGAAGAGGGGGAGCCTGTAGAGCGCGTGGATAAATGGTTGATTGATCATTATATTTCAGTGATTGATGAGATGTTGTCAAAACAACTGGATGAAATTTTGCATCATCCTGATTTTCAAAGTGTGGAATCCTTATGGCGCAGTTTGAAATACCTGGTGGATAGAACGGATTTCAGGGCGAACAGTAAAATTGAAATACTGGATGTAGACAAGGATGAGCTTGCCGCTGATTTTGAAGATCTTTCTGAAACCTCTCAATCAGGCTTATATAAACAGGTTTACACCCGTGAATATGATACGCCCGGCGGAGAGCCGTTTACGGCGATGATTGCCCCGTATTCGTTTGATAGTTCTGCCGCCGATGTAGGGCTTTTACGACAGATTTCCAAAGTGGCTGCTGTCGCTCATTGCCCTTTTATTGCCTCAGTCGGCTCAGGTTTTTTTAATAAGAAATCGATGGATGAGGTCAATGAAATTGAAGATATTGGCAATTACATGGAACGGGCAGAATATATTCGCTGGAACGCATTCAGGGAAACAGAAGATGCCCGTTACATCGGCTTGACGTTGCCGCGATTTTTACTGCGCCTGCCCTATGGAGAAGATAACCCTGTCCGGCGTTTTGATTATCAGGAACAGGTTTCAGAATCCAATGAGCATTATTTATGGGCACAGGCCAGCTTCGCCTTTGCGGCAAATTTAAGTAAGAGTTTTAAAGAGCATGGTTGGTGCGTCAATATTCGAGGGCCGCTTTCAGGAGGAAAAATTGAGCATCTGCCTTTGCATCAATACGATGCCGGCCGTGGATTGCAGACCAAGATTCCATCAGAAGTATTGTTTTCTGAAACCAATGAACTGGCCTATGCCAATGCAGGGCTGATTCCGCTTTGTTCCTACAAAAACAGTGATCATGCCTGTTTTTTCTCGGCAAATTCCGTGCAAAAGCCAGCCGTTTATCAGGATAGATCCGCTACGGCCAACAGCCGAATTAATGCTCGTCTGCCTTACATTTTTTTAAGCTCGCGAATTGCCCATTATCTGAAAGTGCAACAGCGGGAAAATATTGGATCGCAAAAAAGCAGGAGTGAACAGGAAGGGGAATTAAATCAATGGCTGAAAGGATTAATCACCAGGATGAATAATCCCGGAGCTGAACTTGCAGCCAGCCATCCATTGCGCGACGGCTATGTTGCTGTGGAAGAGATGGCAGACAATCCGGGCTATTATCGGGTGAATTTATATGCTGTCCCTCATTTCCAGGTTGAGGGGATGGATGTCAAATTGTCTTTGGTCGGGCAGATGCCGGCTCAGCAACTGGGGTCTTAATTCGTAACTTAAAAGAAAAAGGAGAAAACTAATGGCAAGTCCAGCTTATGTATGGATCGTGGATGATCAAGGAAACGAAATCAAGGGAGACTGTCTGGTCACCGGACGTGAGGGCAGTATTGAAATATTTCAGTTTGATTATGGTGTTTCCATGCCGGTTGATCGTTTTAATGGTTCAACCAATGGAACCCGTCAGCATGATACCGTGGTGATTACCAAGCCGTTTGATCAGGTCAGTCCAGTGTTATTTAAGGCGGCCTGTGATGGTAAAACGTTGAAGGAAATCACGGTTAAATGGTATCGCATCAATGAAAATGGTCGTGAAGAAGAGTATTTTTCCCATCATCTTGAAGATGTAAAAGTCGTTTCCTTCGAACAGCGGCTGTTGCATACCAAGGATGAAGAAACCGCAAATCATGTACATGAAGATGTTATTAAATTGCGGTTTGCAAAAATTACCTTGAAACACCATGACGGAAATATCGAACACAGCGATACCTGGCTTAAGCGCAGTTAATAACCATGTTAGACAGTTTGTGTATTCAGCATCAAGATGCTAGCGCTGAACAAAGCGATATTCTGAATAATATTTATTGGTTATTAAATACGCGACAGGGAACATTGCAGCATATGCCTGAATTAGGTCTGGTTGATTTCGCTGCCTACTCGAATGATGACGAGGGGCGGCGTGATTATGTCCGGGAAATAAAGGAATTAATCTGTCGGTTTGAACCTCGAATTCATCAACTCATGGTGCGAATTTGCGATGTTGACCAGAGCGATTGTTTATTAAAACTAGAGTTTACGGCAAAAACCTGCCAGGAAAATCCGCTGTATTTCAGTTCTATTTTATTGATGAATGGTGAAATACTGGTGAAATAAGAGGAAACAATGAAGGATTCACTAAATGATTATTTTCGTCAGGAAGTTCAGTGGCTTAATGAGTTGTTATCAGGGTTTCGTCAGCGCCATCCGTTGATGGCAGCAGAGATGAAACTGGATAGTGTTCAGGATACCAGCCCTACGGTTGCTCGATTACTGGAGGGCTGCGCCTATTTGAATGCCAGGATAAGTCAGCAGATTGATTTGGGCGCCGGTCTGATTACTGAAAGTTTAGTCAGAAGGCTTGCCGAAGCTTTTCTTGAGCCATATCCCTCAAAAACCATGATAGAATGCCGATTGCAGCCAGGAAGGATGACAAAGCCTCTGACGCTGGCTGCCGGCGTGAAACTTCAGTCTGAGCCTGTGGGCGAGGAATCCGTTGCTTGTTCATTTGAAACATTATCCCCCATCACCATTCAACCGCTGGTTTTAACATCATCTCGACGGATAGAACAGGGTAAAGCCTGTTCTGTTGAGCTTTTTTTTGAGTTGAATGAGGCCTCGCCGTTTTTTTCAATCAGCAGCGTTCCGCTGTACCTTAATGCAGAACGAGGGCTTGCTGCAGAGTGGTTGTATTCATTACTTAGGGGGGTTGAATCCATTGGAATAAAACAGGCTGGCGAGGATCTCGTCTTCATTGGCGGACAGGAACGGATAAGGATTTTTGATCCGCTGGAACAGAACCGTTTTTCATCAACAACCCAAAAAGCTTTTGCATTGCGTGGTCAGTGGCTGGACTATTTTCTGTTCAGGGAGAGTTGTCACCAGCTGATGCTTGATCTGTCTGAGGTGAATATCCATCATTATCAATTCTCCATTCAGATTCAGTTTCGACCCGGCTTTGAAATGCCGCGTTTAGGTCATGAATTATTTAAACTGCACTGTGTTCCTGCAATCAATCAGTTTCCAATGTCGGCTGAACCTATTCGATATTCACAGGCACGGGAACGATATCCACTCACGCTTCTCCGTCATAAAAAGGATGCCGTTCGCCTGTTAAAAATTAACTCAGTGAAAGGCATTCGACGCGGCGATAAAAAAGCATTTTCCATTGATGACTTTTATAGGACAAAGCAGGGTCAAACAGATTACTGTTATCGTTTGTCTCAGAATCAGAAAGATAAGAATCAGATTGATTCCTATTTGAATTTCATGGGTCTTGATGACGAGGAGCTGTCTTTGAGCTTAGAGGTTACGGCCTTTAACGGCCACTATCCTCATCAGCATCTTTCAGCCTCATCTTTAAGAGTGAGCGATAAATCGGTTCCGGCCTTTCTTTCAATGACGAACTTACACCGCCCCACTTCATTTTATCAGCCGGCGCTGAACGCGGTTTATTATGAACAGTTACTCGGTCAGTTGCGTGTTGATTTTAGTTGTCTGATGAATCGAAAACAGCTGATAGCGTTATTGGCGAGCTTTGATTTAAGTCGAAGCTATCAGCAACAGCTTGAAGCTATTCTCTCCGTGTCACAGGAGCCTTTTCATCAGATCAGGCGAGGCAAAGTCGAAAGGGGGCTGGTGATGGAGTTGATTGTTGATGAACGAGCCTTTGTATCTTTGGCCGATATATTCAGCCTGGGCCAGATGATACATTCTCTTTTTAAGCGTTATGCCTCTCCGGACAGTTTGATTGAAACAGTTGTTCTTGCCAAACCTTCTGAAAAAAAACTTTATTGGAAGAATCATGATTGATTTAGAACGATTTGCTGTTTATCAATATTCTTTTTTTCAATGCATACAGAAATTGATAACGAACGGTCTGTTGAATCCAGGTTTAACAGAGCTTAAGGGGCAATCTTTTAAAATGCTTCCAGCCAGAACGCTTACTTTTCCGGCAGCGGATCTGGAGCAGCTTAGTCAAACCGAAGATTCCTGGGAATTGCGTTGTCATTTTCTGGGTTTATATGGAGTAGATTCGCCCTTGCCCATGTATATGAATCAATATGCCATGGGCAGTCATATTGAGGCTGAGCAGTTTAGGGATTTTCTCGATCTTTTACATCAGCGCAGTTATCAACTCTACTTTATGAGTTGGCAGCAGTTCAGGCCGGAGTATTCAGCCCACTTTGAATCGACGGCTTTGGTCTTGGGTGGACAGGGTTCCTCTTTAATTGATCCTGTATTCAATGCTAAGGAAAAGTTAGCGCTTTTTATTTCTGAGCAGGTTCCCGGGTTGAGCGTCAGATCCTGCTCTGCCTCTGCGGCATGGCGTCCTTTAGTAAAACCCTGTGTGCTGAATGCTCAAAAAATCCTTCGTCTTGGAGACGACAGCTATCTGGGCGACGCCGTTTATGATGCTGCAGGATGGATTGATATCGCTGTTGATCTTCTGGATATTGACCTTGTCCGCACTTTGCTTCCAGGGCAGCCTGCCCATCAGAAAATAAGGCAATATATTGCAGAACAATTTGAATCTTTCTACCGGTTTCGATTGACTATCAGATTTCCCCCAGACGCAGAAAATTTGAGTCTGGGAGATGAGCGTTTGTGCCTTGGATGGAATATATTCTTGTCCGGGTTCTCTAAATCAAGCGGTAAGCTTCTTGATTCTTCAATTCGCTTGACTTGAAGGCTATGGGGCAATACCTGATTCGAGCGAGAATTCCCCATCGATGTCTTTATTGTTTGAATCATGGCCAGTATCAGAAAAAAAGCGTCCTACACCTCGAACCCGGCGAGTGACATGTTCTGCGGCTATAATAGGAGGTTCGACGACCATAAAAAAACCAAGTATCAGATGATAACCCGTGATTTGCAGAGCCATGCCGGTAAATTCAAAAAAAGTGAGTATTGTACGGCCTGGCGAACTTCGTCTTCCTGGTAGTGCTTCTGGTTCTTCTAATAGTTGATACGGGCTTTGATTCTTCATTGTTCACCCCTTGATTGAATATATACTCGCATTTTGAAAGAACACGGGTATACCTCTTGTTGTCATGATTGAAAAAAATTAGAATCTGAACTGATGGAAAGCGCTGGAAGCAAAATGAGAACAGATCCTATATAAATAATACTAGAGCCTATTTTTTTATTTGTCATTCTAAACAAGAATAAATCTTATTTTTATTTGCAGGATGAGGGACTGAAAACGGTAGGTTCCCGTTCATTTTCTACTATTGGTTGCCCAGTATTTTCCAGTTTGTGACTGCCTGAATAATTTATTTCCGCACCATCTGAATGAGTTGAACGCTCCTGTGGGGCTGTTACGTTTGAACCTAATTCTTGCATGATTTCCGATGTTGATTCCTTTGGGGGCGCGATCGTCTCAGTGCTTGGTTGCTGTGAAGAAAAGCAGCTTAAGGCGACATGCTCTAATGGGGAATATATCAGATGTTTCAGCAGCTGGTAGCCGCCATCCACTAAAAATTTACCTATTTTAACCGGCGCTCTGAGGAATGCAAAAATGAAGGAGGCCACCGCTTTGAATCCTTTTCTGACGGGGCTGGAATTTCCGCCAATATGGGGTTTGTCGCCTGTTTCGATGATATAAAAGGCGGCAATGTGCAAGAAATCCAGCGTGTTGTCAATGATTCTAAAGGGATTGCGCAGGCTCAGAAAAAGCAGTTTTTTGAAATCATCTTTCAGGCGGAAGGTTTTTTCCTGATAGCCCAGGCAGTCTCTGACAAGGGGTAACTGGCAAAAGAGTTCTTGAAAAGGGTAGCCAGTGTGGGCAGCACTTTCATCAAAGCGAAAACTGAGGAAAAATTCCCTTAAGAAAAAATATCCCGGGCTAAGATTTATTAGGCTATTGAGTTGCAGAGCCATTCCTTTTTTGCGAAGCCTCTCAGTATTTCTAACGTGTCCGCCATTGCTCTCACTTGCTTCAAGCTGCTCTGTACCTGCTTGAAGAACCGGTTGGAGTTGCGCTGAGAAGATCTGTCTTGCTCTAAAGGCTGCAGTACCCGGTATAAATTGCAGCAGCCCCCCTAATCCCAGATACTGGCGCGTGACCAGCTGGTAATGATGCAGTTCGTCTTGAGGTAATTCCAATTTAATTTCACTATGATAGTGCTTTACAACCTCATGCAGACGATTGTACATAATAGACGGAAAAAGATATGCGGCCATTTTTAATCCTTTAAAAAAAGCATCTGTAATGATTGCGCACCGTTGTTTGAAAAACGGTGCTGAACCATGACTAGCGGTTATCTATCAGGCGAATATCATCAATCCAAACAGCGGCAAAAAGACGATCTTGCTGTTGTTCTATATAATCTATCCTGATGCCGGCATCAGCGAGCTGATGTTTCATCGTCTCTGGATCGTTATTCTGATGAAAAATCTTAGCAAATTTTTCAGCCCTTTGTCTTTGTTTTTCAGTGAGTCTGTTATTTCTTGAACTAAATGGCAGTCCGGATGCCTCCCTCAGCGTTGGACAGGCAATAATCCTGGTAGGGATAAAAAAGCTTTCGACCATTCCTCTGATCAGTTCAAGTTGCTGAAAATCTTTTTCACCGAAATACGCCCGATCAGCTTGAACAATCTGTAGCAATTTCATCACAACGGTTAGAACGCCCGTGAAATGCCCCGGGCGAAAGGCTTCCTCCATTGAAGGGGTTTCGGTTTCTGCAATGATTTTATAGCGAAACTGATCGGCATACATCGTTTCAGGCGCAGGAAGAAAACAATAGTTTACTCCGGCAGCTTCCAGCATCTGTAAATCGGCTTCAACCTGACGTGGATAATGGAGAAAATCCTGAGTTTGATTAAATTGATGGGGATTGATAAAGATACTGACAATCGTATTATCATTTTGGGCCAGACTTTGCTGAACCAGGGATAAATGCCCCTCATGAAGACAGCCCATGGTAGGAACAAAGCCAAGACTTTTTCCGGCAGGCGCCTGCCTTCGTAATTGCCGCCAATCAGCGGCATTCTGGATAATTTTCATGGTATTCTGGCTCTTGTGCGGTTAATAACAGTGTTCAGCGGAAGGGAAAAGCCCTTCGTTAACTTCTCGGACATAGTCCTGAATGGCGATTTTGATGCCGGTTTTGCAGTTGCCAAACTGTTTCAGGAATTTAGGTTTAAATTCTGTTTGAATACCGAGCAAATCATGCCATACCAGAACCTGACCGTCAGTCTCAGGGCCTGCGCCAATCCCGATGCAGGGGATTTGAAGGTTTTGGCGAATCTGAATGGAGAGCGGCGAAGGAACGCATTCGACAACCAGGGCAAAACAACCTGCCTGTTCAAGAGCTTTTGCCTGTTCCGACAATTTTTGCTGCTGAACCTGCTCGCGTCCCTGCACCCGCATGCCGCCAAGCCCATGAAGTGCTTGAGGAGTCAAACCAATATGCCCCATCACCGGCACACCGGCATCAATCAAATATTGTATGGTTTCCAGCGTATCGGGATCGGCGCCTTCAATTTTCAGAGCATGCGCCCCGGCCTGCATCAGCCGTGTTACGTTTTGAATGATTTCTTTGCGTGAGCCTTTATGGCAGAGAAAAGGCATATCCGCCACAATGAACTGCTTTTCAATTCCCCTGGCAACCGCGGCGGTATGCAAAGCCATCATATCGATGGTGGCCATCAGGGTATTCGGGTGGCCATGAACCGCCATGGCCACCGAATCACCCACCAGTACACAGTCGATTTCAGTTTCACTGATAATTCTGGCTGAGGGGTAATCGTAGCAGGTCATCATGGTGATTTTTTGGTTCTGCTGTTTTTTCTTGATAAAATCATGAACATTCATCGGTACCTGTCGCATGGATCAAGTCCTCCTGTATTAAATAAAACGGGAAACACTTCATTCTGCCCAAGGTGCCGGAGACCTTAATGGCCAATGCCATTAAGTTAAGAGAGCCTACGTCCCGCGGCTTGTCCGCGGGATCCATGAATCTTTCTACATCGCTGGATCCCGCGGACAAGCCGCGGGACGTAGGCGAAGAAAATGCTCTTAACTTAATGGCAGTGACCTTAAGGGCAGGGGAAGATGGTGGGTATCATAATGATTCAATGAGAAATTGCAAGATACTCACTCAATGTCAATTTGCTTTCAATGCAAGCAGTAAGCGCTGCACGCAAAAATCAATATAATCCTTCATATCCTTCTCCGCTTTAAGAAATTCATTAGGATCAAGAGCCGCTGAACTGATAATGGATAAGATCATGGTGACTATCCATTCGGGTTTCAGTTCGGGATTGATGTCGCCCTGTTGTTGAAAATGTTCAAATGTTTTCATCCACTGACTCATGCTGCTGGACTGGGTAACACCGATATCATGGTTATTCTCTGCTTCCAGACGTTGCCAGGAGAGCATACGGATAATGTCTGGATTCTCGCGGTAAAAAGCGATGTTTCTAAAAAAAAGTTCCGTTAAAAAACATTCAAAAGGCAGCTGTTCATCCGGTAGAACCTCCTTCGCAGAACTGGCTTCGCTGACAATATTCTGTTTTACCGCTACCCATAATTGCTGTTTGTTCTTAAAATGGTGAAAGATGAGGCTATGGTTGACTTCTGCAAGTTTTGCAATGTTACCGATAGACGTACCTGCAAACCCATGAGAAACAAAGAGATTTTGGGCGGCTGAGAGTATTTTTTGTTTCGTTGTTTCTTTTTTTTTCATTAATGCTCCAAAATATATTGACTGGTCAGTCAATTTTTGTGTATTATGTATTGACTAATCAGTCAATTATAGATATTGGCTGGATATTTGTAAATGGAGTAAGAAAACAATGAACCATTCTCGCATCACGTCGAACTCAAACATTAAGAACATCCTTGTCGTTGGCGCCGGCATCGCAGGCCCCATCGTTTGTTACTGGTTAAAAAAATCGGGATTTACGCCCAGCCTGATTGAAAAAAGCGATGCGCTGAGAAAAGGCGGCCACGCTGTTGATATTCGGGGAATTGCCATTGATATTGTTAAAAAAATGGGAATTTATGACGAGATCGCTCAGCACCGCACTCAACTTCAAGTCTGCCGCTATGTGGATTCAGAAGGCAAAACGTTTTTTGAGGAACAGGGAGAGGCTGCAGGTTTCAGAGAGGGTGATGAGCTTGAGATTGTCAGAGGTGATTTGATTCATATTTTGATGAAAACCATTGAAGATGTTCCCGTTCATTTTCAAGAGTCAATCGCTGCGATAAACCAGGATGAACAGGGGGTTGAAGTGGTTTTTAAAACCGGGCAAACAAAAACCTTCGATCTTGTTATCGGCTGTGATGGTCTGCATTCATCCACTCGGAGCATGATATTTTCTGAGGATGAATATCAATTAAAGCATTTGGAATGTTATATCAGTGTTTTTAGTCTGCCCAATTATCTTCAACTGCATCACAGTGAAATTTTATATGAAAACGAGAAACAACTTGTGCATGTCAGCAGCGACAAGGACGCCCAGACAGCACATGCTGGATTTATGTTCCGTTCCAGCCGGTTACTGGAAGATGAGCGTAATATAAAGGCACAAAAACAATTCCTGAAAGAACATTTCTCTCATTCAGGATGGGAAACCGATCGCCTGCTTGAGTTTATGGATAATGCAGATGATCTATATTTTGATTCAATTAGCCAGATAAAAATGCCGCTCTGGTCAAAAGGGAGAGTTGTGCTTGTCGGAGATGCCGGCTATTGTGCATCGCCTTTGTCCGGTCAGGGGACCAGTCTTGCTTTGGTCGGCGCTTATCTGCTGGCAGGAGAATTAAAAGCTGCCCGGGGCAATTACCATCTTGCATTTCAGCGTTATAACAGCCTGATGCGTCCTTATGTTGAGGCTAATCAATCTTTTGGCGAGTGGGTCAGTCAGAATTTCTTTAAGGTCGATCGCTCCGACAACGAAGAGCAACGAAATCAGGTGATTATGGAAAAAATGAAACAGGCCTCCAACGCAATGTCCTTGCCGGAATATTGATAGGATGAGGCATTCTATACCCAATTAACT